>Ga0065711_1027918_pt1 | contig 44951 bp, 22 predicted proteins | sample Hoacrofraction12_FD_59098 | JGI IMG/M metagenome (GOLD analysis project Ga0065711, IMG submission 59098) | Hoatzin crop microbial communities from Cojedes, Venezuela - Epithelial fraction 12 v2 (version 2) | ecosystem: Host-associated > Birds > Digestive system > Esophagus > Crop | place... | reverse complement strand
GGTGCAGGACCCTGCACTTGCCCTTGTTGAACCTCATCAGGTTCCTCTCTGCCCAACTTTCCAGCCTATCCAGGTCACGCTGAATGGCAGCACAGCCTTCTGGTGTATCTGCCACTCCCCCCAGTTTTGTGTCATCAGCAAACTTGCTGAGGGTGCATTCCAACTCTTCATCCAGGTCGTTGATGAAGAAGTTAAACAAGGCTGGGCCCAGTACTGACCCCTGGGGGACACCACTAGTTACCAGCCTCCAACTAGACCCAGCGCCGCTGATGACAACCCTCTGAGTTCTGCCATTCAGCTAGTTCTCAATCCACCTCACTGACCACTCATCCATCCCACACTTCCTGAGCTTCCCTAGGAGGATGTTATGGGAGACAGTGTTGAAAGCCTTGCTGAAGTCGAGGTAGACAACATCCACGTCTCTCCCTTCATCTACCCATCTACTGGCCATGCCTTCCTCGTGTTTCTTAGTTTTACTTATTCGTGGTGAGAGTTCACTGTTGGCCTATTTTCAACCTTGCATTCGTTAAAGCCCTTAGGTATTTTCCAGCAGTGGTTGGACTGACATGTGGGCTCATTCTGTTCCAGGTGCAGAACTTTCTGTTTCTCTTTGTTGAACTTCATGGGTTTTCATTTGGCTCAGGCTTCAAGTTTGTCAGGGTCCTCAGACTGAAGCTCTGCTGTTTGGCAAGTCAGCTACTCCTCCTTATTTAGCACTACCCACGGATTTGCTGGAGGTGCACTGATTCAGTTCACTAATACGAAGCTGCTTCCTACCCCGCTTTCCCCTCATGCTGTCAGGCAACTCACCTCAAAAGAGAAACTCACTGCTTGCAATCCCAGCAGCTGGGGATAGTTCTGACCCTTATTTGAAGTATTTTTCCTGTTGAGTAGCTCTAGGTGTCTCCCCACTGAGTATGTAGGACCATTTACCTTGTACCTTGAAGAAGAGAGATATTAGAGCCTCAGCTGCATTTGGAAATGGAATTTAAATTTCATCTAGCTGCAGATATTTCAAATTATATGCGTCAGCTAGTGTGTGTAGCTAATCCTTGCAGACAAGAGAGACAGGCTTCTAGAAGGCAAACTCATCCTACATGGTATCACTTATCAGCTCTTTTATTTGTGCCTTTTTTGTATGGGTCTTTTCCTCATAGCTATGGAATGTATTTAGCTTACGTAGTAATAATGTAGATCAAGGTAGAATTACAATAAAAATGAAGATGTTCAGTATGAGCTCTAAATATACTTGATAACTATATACATATCACCTACTTTTTTCCATTTAGTTCCTCATCTTATTTTTGTGATTTTCCTAATTGTTCTGCTGGCAGGTCAGGTGTTAGATTAGGAAGGCACAAAGGTAGTAAAACTGAGCTGAATATAGCTGCTACTACATCATAGTACTTTGAAATAATGTGCCAAATGAGAAGCAGGAAACCATATAAAAACTCATTAGCTGGAAGAAAATATTCCATTGTTAGCTATTGCCTTTGTTGGTAATAGGTCATTGAATGTGTGAACTTAAAACAAAATTGGAAAATTTCATGAATGTTCTTTGCAAATCTAGGAATCAGTTTGAAGAAGAAAGCGCATAAAACCTTGAGACAGAAGGGGGAAAAAGATAAGGGCATCATATTATGCTTCATGCAGTGGTTTCCACAGAAACCACTAGTTTGTAATTCCCGTCTTTTATTGGTGTTTTCAGTGCAGTTATGTCCATAAGAAACTGGAATGATGCCTAGAAGTGAACCATGACCTAAAAGTGGTTGATACAATACCTAATTTTGTAGCAGTCCTGAGACTCAGATCAATAGCAGAGCAATATCTGGCTCCCTTGGTCTTCTGGGAGACATATGCCTGTCAGCAGTGATTGCACACAGAAGGAAAAAGACTTGTCTGACCTAATTTTCCACATCCCCCCCCATCTGTTGCAATAGAAATCCTATTTAATATGTCAACATTTCTGAAGGAGTTGTCTGCCAGCATCCTGCTTTCTCTATCCCACAACAAATTATTCACTGATTGAATTTGTACTTCTCTTTGCCAAAATATACGAAGAGCTAGTTTTTTAATGTTTCACTAAAATGCCTTTGGAATAATGTGAAAATGTTGTGGGTTTTTGGATCAAATATTATGGTTTAGCCAATTAAAAGCATGGAAGTTATTTATGAAGTTTGGATCCAGGTCTGGGTTTAAATCCTGAATGCCCTTAAACCTGAAATAACACTGGCAGGACAGTGACTTCCTTACAGTCAGCTCTGAATTAAATTCAAACTAGGTAGCAAGTCTACGAAGAAAGAAGCGTGCACTTTCACTATTTAGCCAGCAGCAGAAAGCACCCAGGTGCAATCCACAGGCAGATGTAAATTAGCGTAAGTACTTATGGAAATACGAGTTAAGAAAGAGACTTAACATTCAAGCTGGATTTGTTGAATGAGAAACCAGGAAATCCCAAAGTTCAGTCAACTTTGCCAGGGAGAAACCAAAATATCTGTGAGCGTGGGTTCTTCAAAATTCACCATAGATCCCTGTGTGTTGCTGCAATGTTACAGAGGCATGTCAGTAACTTTCTGTGGGTACAGGAGCTTCCTCCAAAAGGAAGGGATGCTCCGATGGCAGAGCTGCCCTTACACTCCCTCCTGCACAGGGAGCGTGCTGACTCTGACAAAGGGACTTGGGGAGGAGACACATCAATGAGAGACAGAAGAATGGGAATGGGGTGCACTGGATGTATTTTCTTGCACCTGAGCTGGAACATTTTCCCCAGGCTGCCTCTGCCTTGTGACTGGGCTGGTTTGAGTGGTAAACAGCTGCAGGTTAGGAGAAGAAAGGAGACTGACTGCCTTCTGTGCTGTGCCAGCTGCCAGATCAGCCCTGGTCAGGAGCCAGCATCATATCTCCTACTGCCCTCAGAGGAAGAAGAAATTGCACCTTTTAACTCTTTTCTCAATTCTTTTGCCCACTTCAGCTTTCAAATAGTGAACTTTCAAGCTTATTCATATTCATAAAGAAATTTCTTACCCAGACGATTATTGTTAGCTCTACTGACTCTTTTCTTTGTGTTTGTACTCACCAGATGTGAAACATGTTTTAATCTGTTTTTTCATTATGAAAATGCTTTCATTTATGATGCCCAGCAGGGAGACAGCTGATTAACTTCAAGTTTGTGGTGGAAGTATTTTTTCCTTTTTCTTTTTCTTTTCAAAAGTGATTACCAAGACCAGTAAAAAAAAAAGAGATTTTTTCGAGTCTGTTCCCAAATATTGCAGGTCACGTTTTCAAATATGCCTTGAACCCATTCCTGCCTTTATATACATAAAAGCTCTTCTGTGACAGCTTTTAGTGACAGCCATTTTCATGTACTTGACACCTGAAAATGTATTTTTCTGGAATGATTACCAGTTACAATATGGAAGTATTTTTAGCCCTTTAATTTTTGTCATTAGACTGTTCTTTTAAAAAATGTGCTACCCCTTTTCAGGTCTGTATTTGAGGACCAGAATACACAGCTGTGCTTGTCATTAAGTCCTCAGAAAAGAATTTATTGAAACTCTACTTTATCAGAATAAATTACCAAAATATAATTGCTTTGGGTTAGGCATCATTACCACACACTTTTCTTCTCTAAACCACCAAGTATTTTGAGCTTAAACCTGGGTAAAGTTTGGCTCAAATGTCAAACCCTTTATTTTTGAATTTTTTATGTCAGTTATTGTCCATGACAGTAACCAAAAAATACCTTCTAACTGAAAGACTGGAGTACTCAAAAAAAATCTCCAACCCTTGGTAAGGAACTCTAAAAAAAATAGGATAGTTTAACTTTTGTATTCAAATAAGTGTGCAACTTCTAGAACAACAAATTTATTCTATAATTCTGCTGCAATAATTACCAGTCTTCTCTTTCATTGCTTCCTTTGGACTGACAATCCAAACCCAAAACCAAAACAAGGGGTGGTTTTGTACTTGAAAACCAAAACATAATGCTTGAGGTTCTGCAAAAGCAAAATCCTTCCTGACTCATTCCATCTTAGCTAAATTTGATAAACCATGATCATTTAAATAGATCAAAAGAAAAACTTCTGGTGAAAACTTGCAACATTTAATAACAGTATTAGAAGATCCTCCTGAGGTTCTTCCAATCTGGATGATTCTAAGAATCTGTAGAGGAGTTAAATTTTACTCAGTATCATTAAATCACAATATCAATAATATTTCAAGAAAGGGAGGCATACAAACATAGCCTTTCACTGTGTTGCAGCTTTCCGTGAAATCTGAACAGCTTAAGTATAAGAAAAAACCAATAATACTAGAAAAGTGAAGTAAAAATGAGAGCAAACTCCAAAATCACCACATAGGTGGATCAGACAACTCATACATCAGCAATATGTTGCTTTTTTTCTTGGTTCAGTCTTTTTGATATACTTTATAGATATGAAGACTTTCAATAGTGTTTACATTAATAGTTCACTAACAGCTACCTGTTTTCATGCTTTTTTGTACCTTGACAGAACTTCTAGTTTTCCATACAGTTTGCAAAGTGTTGAGCTGAAGTTTATATTATTACAATAGGCGTGAACTGAGCCTATTGCCATAAACCTTCCATGATCAGCAGTCAGTTCCTTCTATTTACTTCTAAAGCGACAAAGAAAGTAAGCAAGGGCAGCAGACACAACATTAAGAACTCACAAAGTCATTTAGGATCTTGATTCCCCTTTTGAAATGTCATCTTAGTCCTATTCTACACTCCTTCTTAAATTCTTTATGCTCTACTGAATATTTTACATTATTATTCAATTGCTATTGTTAATGCTTCTGTGCTACAGTACTGAGAAATCTGGAATATGCTGGTTAACATTCTGAGTGGCAGAAGCGTAACATCTTCATACTAGTATAAAAATAAATAAAAATTCTCTGTTGATTCAAAGAATTGCTGGCACTGAAAGCAAAGAGAAGTAAACCAAGAAGAATTGAAGTTATTGTACCTTAGATCACTTCAACATACCCTGATAATAACTAGAATAATCAGAAATAATTATTTAATTTATTACTTGGATTGGTGGATGCTTTTCATCTTTCTGGCTACTCAGATATGGTTTCAAAGAATCACATAAAAGAATCTACTTAGCATTTAGCTTCCAAAGCAAAATTTTCCTGATAACAATATTATTCTGTTACTGCTCTCTTTTTCTGGCGCAGTTTGCTCCCATTTAATGAAAACATAAATGCAATAATACCATTAGTGGTTGTTATAAATTACCTGTCAATTAAATACAGTTTCCATAAGGACTGAGAGACAGAAGTACAGAAGGTTTGTACTCTTAAAGTGCAACCTTTACATGGAATTAGCTTTTGTAAGGTGTGCAGTCTCCAGTCAGAGGGAGAATACCACCAGGATGATGAAAAATGAATGATTTTGAACTGAAGAGCTTATTTGATTAAAGAATCGTGTTTGACTTTTAAAATCATAGTCCCAGAAAGAAGTCAAACATCCACTTAGTTTTGAGCAGTTGAGTGTTCTCATTAGTTCAATGTATAGTCTTGCATATAAATTGTCTGAATTTTTAATACTGTCATTGGAACTAACTGATGATGTTCATCACACTTGTTAAGAAGAGATGAGAAGAGAATAAAGAAAGTCTTTTCATTAGGTGTGTTCTTCTCTGCTGCTAAGAATTTAAACAGACCAGTTTTGGATGAGATTTTTTTGTGCAATTACACTACTATAAGAAGAACCTGTGCAAATGGAAAAGAAGTGGTATTTACAGTACTTTTGTGGGCACAGTTCTATTAAGAAGAAATGCTGGTTACATCTGTGTTTAAGGATGATTACTAAATACATGCAATCACTAGTGAAAGCTTCACAGTTATTTGGTGTTCCCTGAGCATTGCCTCATTTCTTTCCATCTGGTATATAACAGGGTGTCATGTAACTACAAAAGTAATGACAAAAAAAAATCTACATTAAAAAGAGTTTGAAATTAGCTGGATAGGAAAGGCATTGGCAGCCACCTTGAGTTGAACTCTATGGAATTTTCTACAGAAGGGAGCCAGAAATTCCAAAGACTGTTTGCCAGCAACTTTGGGATTAAAAACAACTTTTCTGAACACAATTTTTATACAGGGGGATTTACTTAGTTGAAAAAATAATTCGTCAATTTCCAATACAATTCACCTTTTAGTGCATGTCCAATGAATACAAGTGCCTTGCTTTACTTTCAGAGAAAATCTCCCTGGTTTATTTATTACAGTAGGCCAAGTTATTTTCTTGGTTTCACTGGTGAAATTGATGAAATGCTTCATCTTATTAATGTCATCAATTCACTACCTATAAAGAAAATAGATTTCAATAAATAGTTTCAGGGGAGGGAAACTCTAATTAATTAAATTAAAACCTGTAGCTTTGGAACCCATCTGTCTGTCTGGTGGGCTTCCAAACTAAAGTGCATCAGTGGTTTTACAACATCTCTGGAATTCACACTCTCTCTTTCATGCTGTCGCCACATGTTCATTTGTATGAAGCATGTCAGAAAATCCCCAAGGGAACTGAGCTAGCGGTTGGTAGCTCTACTAGGCAGTCAGAGATATTGTATCAGTAGAATTCCAAGAGAGCAACATCTCATATGTTACCTGTAATGTAAAGAAGAGAAGAAGGACAAAAAGTTCACTTTTGTTTTAAATTAACGCCTATGTTCCTACTCTCAGATGTAGTTAGAAGTTACTGTATATTTTCTTCTACTTCAAAGAGCTGTACTTTGGACACATTTTTGGTTCCCCATTGCTTTCTGGGTTGAAATGTCAGGATGCATTTCCTGTGAGTGACAAAGCTCTTGTGCTGAGTAAGAGCCGGGTGCAGTATTGAAGCCACATATGTGGACAGCATTTCAGGCAACAGGAACAATGCCTCACATGCTGAGATACAAAGAGCATAAATCAAGAACATGATTATGAACAGATAAACGACAACGTGAAAAACATTAATTTGAGTCATTGTCTGATCAGAAGTGTCCAACAAAACATCTACCCAAAATAATCTGTGTGACATAGTTCCAGATTTTCTTACAAAAAAGCAACTACTTTTGTAGACCAACTAGAAGAACATCAGCTTGAGGAGAATGAAACCCAAACTGAATAGTAGAAAGCAAAAGTTGCCAGTCTCAAAAAGAGGTAAAAATCTTCCATATAACGGGATTTTCATTCTGTCTGCAAGTTAATAAAACATCCCAAGCAACTTCTTCAAATGAAATATGGTCATTAAAACAAGTGCTTTTTTTCTTCATTGTGAATTTTACTACATGGCAATGCACTGCACTACTTTCACTTACAAGTACAAGAAAAAGATGGCACACACAGATGACTCTTTGGCTTCCCTTGAAATTTGTAAGAGCAGTTTGGTCTTAAAGGTATATTTACAAAATCCAGACTTCATTTTTACTTCCACTAAACTTGGAGGTTTAGTCAGGAGGTTAGAATAAGCTTCATTTTGAGTGACATCCACTGTTGTTATCTGTTGTATTTTATACTGTAACAGAAAGTAATACAGACTTTGTTATAGGGAAAACCTTTCCTCAGTGAGCAAAGTAAGCCTTCTTTTTGACTCCAAAAATTCTTTTCTTTACATTGTGCAAGCCCATTGTCATTTTCTGTGAGCAAATATCACAGAATCATTTAGAAATGAGCCACTACAGTCTCTCTGCATAGTACCACTGCGCTGTTGAAATTCGACTTGCAAGAGGGGTATGGGGAAAACTAGAAAAATCCACACTTACATTATACTCTACCTTCATACACTTTACTGTTTCTTGTCTTCTGTGTGAAAGAAAGAAATGGTGTAGTTATTAGTGGTGTGGCTGCATCCACTTGTGTCATTCCAAATCATGTATATATTAGCTTAGTCAGTGTGAAAACACAGAAGCCAAAGTGGAGGTAAGTACTGGTCTGTTTAAAATAATACAATTTTTGTCCGCGGCTTCACTGCGGGTAACATTTAACAGAAAAATTCTCATCCAGAAGAGTTTACTGTCTTAGAACCAGCTTCCACTTTTCACCTTTTCATATGCCATTCATATTGACTTGTAATGCATAGTAGGATTGCCTTGCCTTTGAAATTGGCCCTGAATGTAGGCAGATTCTCGTCTAGATTGACCTGTGTGCTTTTACTGGTTTTGATGATTGCCTATATGTAAACCACTCATAAACGTGTCTTAAGTAGTTAGTTAAAAGAGTAGCTTTACGGCAACTTCGCTTTACAGAGGTAGCTCAAACAATGGGTGTAAAATAATGAATCTGGTCCATTGAGTCTTAAATAAACTCAGAACATACAGTTATATGCAGCTGATATAAACAAAATGCAGGATACACCACACTAAACCTTGCAAAGTAACCTGAAGAATAATTCATGCAATGCCGTGCAATTCAGTCTCAATTTCCTGGCAACAGCAATTCTAGTGGTCTCTACTGGAAATAGATGTCGCGTCAAGGCAAATTGGACTCCTGGTGAGTAAGAATTAAGTCAGTGCTAGTCAGTTAAGTAAAATGAAATTTTTCCAGTCTGATACTTTTCACTGATTCAGAAAAGGGTTTTCAGGCATAACCTGGATATGACATGCTCCAGGAAGTATTCAGTACCAATTGAAACTACAAGCATAGGGCATATCTTTTCTTAGAGGAACAATAATGGTCTTTTATAATATACTGCCATTCATCCAGATAGGTGGCAGAGTACTTCATAAGCAAACTATGTTATTCACAAGCAGAGGAAGGAATTATGTGAAATATATCTCTAGGATTACAATAATTAATCCTGAAGAATGGGATTTTCTTCTCCATACATACAGCTTATTGCAGTGAAACAAGATTCCTCTCCTTGCCCTGATCCCGCCATTATACTGTCTCAGGGAACATGCTGGGTCTGCATGTCACAAGCTGTTGCTCTTACAGAAGCTGTTCTGATGAGACTTTTCAGCTATGGATACACATCATTACTTGGTACTGCACCAAAAAAAAAGCATAGATCATAGAAAACCTTTTACTTGTATAAAATTCTGCTGCAGGGTTAGAAAAAGGGCAAAGAAAGCCGGAGAATCTGGTATCCTAATTCTGCTGTTTGTCCATAGCCTCCTTCATGACATTTCTCCATTACTGTTTTGTGATTTACCACACGAAGTCTAGCTGTTGATACTCACAATAAGTCTAGCTTTTGATACTGAGCTGAAGTAGTGCTTCCAAGCTGTCTGTCGTCTGAATACATCTAAGAAGAAATATCTTTTGGGGCGGTTGGGGTAGTTACCATTTCTATTTTGTAGAAAATCGCTTGCTCAGATTTAGTACTTTTACAAGTATTGCAATGATAGAATATTTACATGGATCTGATTTACCTCCCATTGATGAGGAAGAGCTATTTTGTAACAAATGTGCTGAGAAGTTACAGAAGAGCACTTGCTTGTTAAACTTTATTTATGCATGCCTTTGTCAGTCTCACCAAACACATGCCTTTTTGTTCTAAATATACAAGAGTAATGTGAAAAGATACAGCCCAGTGACTTCTTTGTAATTGCTTATTCTTTCTATATTAAAAATAACAATAAGAACCAGTAGGTTAAACTTGTGATGAATTTAAAACCTGAAATTTCAGTGCGGTAGTTACCAGTAAACAGGTAGCAACCAGTTTTCAGGTTTAAAATCAGGTATCTGGAAATATACAGCATACAAATGTTTCCAGAGAAAGCAAGCTGGGCACAATAAAATCAAAACAAATGCAGCAAAAGGACATGAAAACTTTAATTGGATGGAGGATACCAGCCATTTGAAACATATTTTTGAAATGACTCAAATCGTTTTCCTAATGACACATACCAGTGTATGCTTTTCAAGGACTTCTTTTGCTTTATGGCAGTAGTGATGTGAAGTAAGAAAAACATGAAGTATGTGGAAAAAGCAGCAGATTACTTTTTTATCCTAGACTTATTTTCCACCTGAAACTATATTCCACACTTGGAATAGTGACTTTGTCCCTGGAAGTTGCTTTGAGTGTTGTGGTTTAAAGAAGTGTTGTTCACATAGAAATAATTTTAAGGCATAAATTTTGGGTGACATAAACTATCATAGCCAGATGTCACAGAGAATCTACTGCTAGAAAGAAGCTGTATCTGTAAGGAAATGAATTAAAATGTTAAGTTACTCAAGCAGGCCATTATACACTGTCACAAGAGTGACATCAGCCATGTGTCGGTATAAGATTTCTACTGAGCTTTGTTCAGCTACAGTTTAAGGCTATAGGAGCCTAAGTGCAGAAGGAGCAGAGAAGGATGTACTGATGGATCATTTAAAGATCATGCCTATTAGTCAGCATGGTGTGCTGCAATAGAAACAAACAAACAAACAATGCCATGAATTGCAGGATAATATCAGGTAGCTGTCAGATCTTCTTGTGTCAGTGCAACCATTACTTTTCTATAATTTCATACATCTTAGTAAGTCTAAACTGACAACAGAAGAGAGGAAGATGTTGTAAAGGCATGTGTTTCTAACTGTTGTGCAAGTAGAATTACAATGTTTTGGCCTACAAATGATGGGAGATGAAAGTATAATTTACTTCTTACTCACAAAAGGCTATATATATTGCCTATATACCTATACATACACACACACTCAGGTACTGCTGATCATGCTTATGTCTAAGTTATATCTTGAACCCTTACCTGATGATGAATAAATGACCCTTGTTCTCATGTTACTTATCCCTCCCTCTGAATGGGTGAGGAGCTCAAAATCTATTCTCCATACAGTGTGGGCAAAGCTATACAGCAATTGCAATGCCTACACCTGGGGCTCAGCTGTTAGTGCCCCTCAGCTAAAATAGTGGTGAGAGCTCGTCTTTGTTCTGCTCCAGTGCAGCAGAAAACAAGCTCATTTAAACCATAGGTGGCTGACTACTGCCTATGCCCTGAAAGGCAGTAGAAGAAAAGCACTAGCAGTGGTTTCAGAGGCAAGGCTATTGCACACACCCACACATTACTGAATTTTCCTGGTTTTCCTTGGCACTGCAAAAAAGGAGGTAGGCTCACAAGCAGTCACAGCTGAGAGCCAGCCACCTTCTAGCAGCGCTTTTTTCCCAACTGCATCTTAACTTGGACACGTCAGCGGAGAACGAGTGCAGCAGACCCTGGACTCTGACCACAATTGAAACTGCGCAAAGTGTGTATGTTTGAATCAGAGAGTCTGTCACAAACAGAAAAAACAATAACAACAAACAAAGAACATAGAGACAAACATAAATATTTCTAAACAAAAGGCCAGTCCTCTGCCATTGAGTTCTTTTGCTGCTATGGAGGGAAAGGAGTCCTTTGGGAGTATGAAAAGCAAGGTTAGGCTTTGACAATTCAAATCGCAGTGTATATAAGCCAGTTCATACCAGCAGGTAATTTAGCCCTGGAGGAATAAGGTGCCAATTTTAGAGGTGACAGAGATTATGTTGCTTTCACAGCCTTAGGCTTTTTTAGGTTTTTTTCCTGATAGCAATTTAGAAAATCCTACTACTCATTTATCTTGTCGTTATGGACTTCAATTATTCAATCACAATTTTCTGCCAACTGCTATGGGTATTTTCTGCTACTATTTTTTGCACCTTTGGATTTTTCCCAAAACATACTATTTTGTTTTCAAATGCAAGTGTTTTTGAAAGAAAAATAATTGAATTTTTTAAAGGTTTGTCACATTTTATTTTTTTCCATCTTAAACAAATTTTAGAAAGGATCTATAGGAAAATTACTTTTATGGTTACCAACATATGGAAACTTAGATCTCTGGAAAGATTACAGAAAGTTAAAAAAGAAAAAAAACCCAATTTATAACATACAGATTTTTAGAGGCAACAAAGAACATAGAACTTCATAACAGTCATTTGGACGTGATATTAAAATCCTGTATGTGGTTGCTATTTATGAAAAAATATATTGAGCCAATAAAAACAACTATATGTCAGTAACATAGGTAAATTGCCAGCAAAATTCAGTGCTCATCAGAAAAAGTCATGTTACAAAATGAGAAATGTGAAGCCTATACTGTGCTAGCTGTTTTTTTACTGCAGAAAAGTAGCACTAAATAAAAGTGAACTTCAGGAGACATTTTTGGACATTGCAGTGTTGTAATTGAAAGACGAATGTGACTTTGCAGAGCTTTTAAAGGCTCCACCCTCAAAAAAAAACCCTGAAGGTAGTATATCATTTATGGCTTTGTTCTCCTTCATGCTTAAGGAACAAGCTGTAAAAAAGCATAATTCCTTTTGCACTTCAAATGACTAAGAAGGTAAACTTCTTTATTTACCAGCATCCATCAAGTAGGAAAGGGGCAGGAGACTTTCAAAATTACCTCTTGCCGTAGAAGTTTTTCCAACTCTTCCCTGAAGTTTATGTGCCTTCTCAATACTGCACTAGCCTTGCTCTTCTCAAAAGTGCAACATAACAAACATTGGTCTGATTAAGACTGACAGAAAAGACTGTTTTATCTTTATTGCCCACTTCTTTGTGGAATTAGTTAAAAAAATACACTGTAACTTTCAGTAGTCCATACTGGAAGTAACTGATTTTTCCTCGCTTTACCATCCCCTACATTTCTTCCTCCCATAAAGGATATCTATATTTTGGATTATAGCCTCCTTCCTGTCATCCCAGAATTACAACTTTCTAAATTGGATCCCATGTAATTATCTTTTGCCTGTGTCTCTGTTCTGTTTGTACACCTCTGTATCGTTCCTCTACATATGCCAGTTAGGGTAAATTACTATCATCTGCATGCTATTTGCTTCCTTTTGGGGATCATAAATGAAGAAGATAAACGGGAGCAGATGTATCATTATTAGATACCTCTCTGTGATTCATTGTGCTGCTGTTTATCGTTACTCTATGTTTACAGTCTTTTAGACAGATTTCAAACCACATTACTGTGTTCACAGCCAAGCCAATTTAAATCAAAAGGATATTTCTAGTAGGTTTGCATCAGACAAAGTATTAAATATTAAGGAAAAACTAGCAACCTCACAAACAGCCTTTCTCCTGAGTACTGTAGGTATCCGTTTGGAAGGCACGTAAGCAACAGTTCAAAAACATTTTTGTTCTTCAGGTGGTCCTTGCGCGAAAGGAAGTGCCTCCATTGCACTTATCAGTTTGATGAAATTTTTCACTATCAAACATGGTAGGATGTCTGTCATTGCACAGACAAAGACATAGAGCCGTACAGTAAGCCTTGTTCTGACTGGACAGCCAGTTCCTGGAAGTGCTACCATCACATATGCTAGCAGCCGCCTTGACAGATACAATGGTGTAAAGGAATAGATGCTATTTCCTTGCTACTTCTAACAGAAGTATCTCTTCCCTGTGGTTTGTTCTGTGGTGATCAGCAAGATGGCTCAGGCCCAGTCAGTCAGAAATGCTCTCTAGCTGATGGAAGTAATTTCAGTTTAATTTGGATGGGAATCATTAAACACTTAGGACTCCTTTACAGTCATGTAAGAAATAGGAACATTTTGAAAGGTGACTCCTGCCTTCCAGAGTTGTTAAACAGAGTTAAAAGGAAATAGGTATGGAGAAGTGCAGAATAAAGGGATTCTAGATGAATGGCCTCTTTTAGATATCCATCTTTGAGATAAAGTCTGTCCATTGCTAAAAATATTCATTGCATGAAGTTCCAACAGTGTTGATACTGGTCATAAAAGATCAAACACGCAACACAGAGAGAAAAATTACATGATAATCTGTGGCAACTGGAAATATGCCAAAGCACAATGGCTGAGCGGTGCTGCTGAGCTGCTCACTTTTCTCCAGATGAGAGTGGGAAAAGAAAAACAAAACATATTCTTTAATTGGAAGTGAGATAAAATCCAAGCAGTTAGGTCATTTTAATAATAGGAAAAATAAAGAAAAAAAAGAAGAAAGAAGAAGAGACAAAATAGAGAAGAAATGAGACTACCAGCTGGGTGTGGTTTCTTGAGGTTGAATCAGAAAACTGTTAGATGCCTATTTCATTTGAGAGGAAAAATAACAGAAAATATATCTCTCCTTTCACCAGATGGAAAAGAGAATGAAGAATGACTCAGGAAATGGGAAGCTGAAAATGTCTGAACAGTCCTGGATGTAGAGGAGAAAAACAGAAAAACATCTTTTCAGAAAGGCGTACTACAAAGTCCTAAAGCAGAATTCCCCTACATGTCATAGGTCAGTGTGTTTTCAGTGATTTCCACAGAACTATGTTGCTTGTCTTAACTCAAGGCTTAGGTTTTTTGCATTCATTTGTGATTTTACATAAAAAGTTTAAAGCCAGGTTTGCCAGTTAGTTTAATCTACATATTTCTTAGAACCTGATTACACAATTAGCAGGAACTGTTCAGCTGGTATTTGAAAAAAAAAGTTTGCTTGGTAAAATAAACTAATAACAAACAAAAAGAAGATTTACTAGACAGAGGCTTTTAATATACTGACTTGTAAGGAATCATTTAAACTGTAATATTGTGATTTTCCAAGTGTAAAAATAAAGGGCCTCATTCATCCTGGTATAATACTTGGAACTGATGGAGTTTTATTAAAAGGATTTGACTAGGACATTTATCTTCATCATTTCAACATTATAGCCCACATACAAAACAGTCAGAAAAAAATAGCATGAAACATTTGTAAAGCAGTGTCAACAAACCGAGACCCTTTGTGTTCCCCAGACAGTAGTCTGATAGCGCAAAGATGGCTGTGGGATTTACAAACAAAATGAAAACTGGCAAGGACATGAATCTGAATCCCTTTTAGGCAATTTACCTCTTCCTCTAGGCTCATAAAAGTTAAACAACAACCAGAAACTTGCTATCTGCAGTAAACAAATAGAGCTGACTAACCTGGTGCTGGTGACTTTTCCGTGTCGACCCCTCACATTAGGATCACTTCAGGCACAGGTTGTAGAACACTGGCTCCTGGGTTTTACTTCATCCACCTCTACTGGTTAACAAATGATATAGAGATGTCTATTCAAATGTAGCCTTTGAAGTTATGCTACAGATTGATATGCTAAACAGAAGCAGGTAAAAAGCCAATTTTATCTGGCAAATCCTTCTGCCCACACCCTTGTAGTTTTAACATTTGGGAAAAGTTTTTGCTTTCTGATGAGGGGAAAATGATGCATTTGTTTTGGGATGACAGCTCAAGGCTCAGTTGTTACATATAAATCTCATCTCAGCAATATTTTGGCTTCTGATACTTTGAGCAAAATTGTCTTGGCTTGAAGTGGATGTTGACCTTTTGAGGGATCAAGTCAGCCTTCCTGTTGTTACTTGCAGCAAGAATATATTTTCTCTATCTCTTGATACTCAGTTTGGATTTATCTTACTGCCACTGTAATGAGAGGGTTTGTTGGGGGTCAGCCTTGTGATTCTAACCTTACAAAAAGCAAAAATTACATGGAAGAGAATGACCACGCTATTCGTCTTTCTTTCTGATGTCTAGGGAAGAGTAACCTTATGGGGACTACTTACATGGAGTGTGATAAATGTGTTGTCAATATTTGAACTACATAGTTTTATTGGTCATTGAGTTATAGATACTTACAATTACAGGTTAATTCTGCTTGCTACATAAAATGAGAGAAGTTGTGTTGAAATAAGAGAGGGGAAAAGGAACATAGGATCTATCTGACCTCTAATGCAAGGCCTCCTGGTCATTTGAAGTCTTGAGGGAGAGATGGCAGAAAGGCTGCAGACTTGGTGGAAATTCATCATTGCAGAATGTTGTAACACACCACAGTACACATAAAACTACTGGGGCTAAGGGAATCATAACTTTCTAAACCTGAATGTTCCAGAGAGCAGAGCTAACACTATGGTGTGTGCCAATAACATGGGATTGGAAAAAAAAAAATGTCTTCTTCAAAGGGGTAGAATATTTTCCACAGCCTCCTAGATGGCCCTAGGTTAGCTTAGAAATCAGTGTGGTCAAAAGAAGTAACAGTGTCTTTCAGAGTTTTAATGAAAACCAGCTCTTTTTTTCTTCTGCCATTAAATAGTGATAGTAACTTATTGTAGCCATCCATTTACTGAGACAGCAGAATATGGACTAATCAAGATAATTTGGACTTTTGATGAATCAAAAATATTCCCTGTATCTGCTTGATGGCCAGAAATATACTTTGCAGAACATAGGCTACCTCCATTTTTCCTGGAGTAGGAATCCATAACAGAGACCTATTAAAGCATGCCACAGCTCCAGACAGTACAAAATTCCCATTTCCTCTCCATGGAAATCAGGAAAGAAGAGGAACTGGTGAATACAAAACTTGTATAAATTTTTCTTTGATTCTTTGATCTAAATGTAGCTATACGGAATCACTGAATGACTGAACTTTGGGGCACTATTTTCATTACAAGCATTTCTCTTTGGGGAAGCAGCAAAAGAAATACATACGCAAGACACAAAACACCAAAAGTTTCCACAGCACTGAGTTTTTCCCAGCCAATGTGAATTGGCTCAGGGTGCAATTATCCTCCTGAAATCCATAAATCCCAGGTCATTTGTTAAAGAATTGTATCTTCTGGCCTTGTTAGGGAAGGGGAAAATGTCCTGTGTGGTTAAGCAATCTAAGTGAAAACACAGAAATCCAGCCAGCACTTACCCTTAATAAAGAAAATTAGTGAGCAATGCAGAAGAATATTTTCATTTTCTGTGGAAAGACTTTTCATGACCTTTTAACCATCTTTGAAACAAAATTGTTACGCAACATGTAATTACTAAAAGTGATAAACAATGTAAAACATTTGTTTAAAACAAAGCTTCACTGGAAAAATTTAGAAAAAGAAATAAAAGTATTGTGTAAAAATTACTTGAAAAACACAACTCTTCAAAAGTATCCATTTCTTAATTCCAGCAGCTTTCAGTGTTTGCTTTTTTGAACCAGCAGTTTCTAGTGGAGCAATCTATTTCAGGGAAGAGAAAATCCTCTCGCGAAGTGTGCAGGCGGAGGCAGCTGCGTGCCGCTTTGTCACGGCTCGGAGATGAGGTGCGTGGTGGAAGCCCTGCTGAGTCTCTCAAGCTGCGCGAGTGAGCAAATACTAATGTGGCTTTGGCACCTGTACAGGGTCTGTCCCTTCTGGAGTGTTATTTGTTCTCTGTTTCAGACTAAAGGCATCTGCAAAAATACACAGCCTGTTTGTTCTTGAGAGGTACAGGGCATTTAGAGAACCGTAGAAAGAATAATGTCTTTAGTACAGAGTAGAGAATAAAAAACAGAAGAATAAAACTACACAAAGGAAGGTGAAGGGTTCCCCAGCCACTCTCCTCTAGTTATCTCCATGGCTGGAAGAAAAAAATAGTTTTTCCCGTTCAGTATCTGTCTTTCTGTGGATGTTTGCCAGCGTGTCATGTTTCTGCTGACATCTGCTTCAGACAAACTTGTCTTTCCAGGCTCTTCAAGCTTTAAAATCTCTTTTCATCTTTATGCAGAGTAATTCACTCGATTATCTACCAAGTCAGACAGGGTGGTTTACTCTCTATTATTAGCTCAGCTTTTTCAGTTTTAATTCATTTGAAGTTATTTACAGCAAGTGTCTTAGCTTTGCTATTTTTCTTATTTTTTCCATTTAGTTTCTTTAAAGGGTTCTTTACACTTCATTCTATTGCAAGAAGCAAACAGTAACCAAAAGATACAGTGAGCTCCAGTCCACTTCATCATCTCTGAAAATGTTATTTTCTCTTTGTCTTCAGCCCGAAGTAACTCTGCCTTTGAATGCCTTATAAGGGTTGTGCAGAATAATTCTTCATGCTACAGTGCCTATCAGGTCTACATCACATAACAAACAGTAGTCATGGTTAGCTCTTGTGTCTGATTTTTAGAATGTGCAATGTTACAAAATTTGGTGTGAAAATTTCACAACTAAACTATGCCTACACCACAGTAGTACTGAGTGTATTATAGAAAAGATCACACTATCGTGAGACTTCCACAGCAAAGTTAGTTTGACTCCAGTTTCTCCTGAGACCCATTTTCTTCTGCTTTTACTGATACCTGTCTCAAGACTAACCTGGCTTTGCTTTTCTTCTAACATCCCTCCCCTTAAGCCTGCAGTTATCCTGCTTCTTAACTTTCCTGCTGACAGCCATCACTCCTGCTGCTTGTCAGGGTTATATTTATTACCTGCCTGTCAACATGTGAAAGTGGTTGAGTCTTAGCAAGCTATGAGACCTTCTTTCCACCACACATCAATCAAGAAAGATGTTTACTGGAAATTGTCAATGGAAAGAGTGCTCAGCTAAGACAGTGGCCTGTGAAGGACTTAAATTTAACAGTTGTTTTTCTAAAAAATATCCTTTTTCAACCAGCTCCTCCCTATGGGAAAGAAGAAATCCAGACTTTTCTGCTTGCTTAGCTATACAAAGCAGGAGTACTATATATATATATATATATTCAGTATTTTACAATATGCAGTTCAGAATTTGTTCAAAGGAGGATGGGGACTGGCAAGGGATGGACTGAGCATCTTGCTTATTTGTGCTAAACAAGAACATTATGCTGACGGCATTTGGTATCCCTGGCATTGGCAAAGGCAAGAGTTTCTGTTACATTATGCAAACACACTGCAAGTGTCTGTTTCTTGTAGCCTGCCACTCACTGGGTAGCAAATCGGGGAAACAAATGCAGATTGAAAAGAAGGAAGCATAGAGGTGACGCCAAATGAATACGGGACAAACACTTGTACTTAGGACAATGTTGTTAATACAGATTATTTCACTGATACTTGCTGGATTGTGCCCTCATTTTTGTAGAGCTATTAAAGGGGTGCATTCTACGTGTGCATCTCCACACAAGCAGTTCAGCAGGCTTGGTTCTTTGCTTGGTTTTGCTAGTGGAAACTGCAATTTCAGTTGCTGACAAAGCCATGTTGTTTCTTCTTCAAATCAATGTGTTTTTTTAAATTACAAAAAGTTATAGCAGGTCTGTTAGACCAATGAAAGCTATAGTGAGGAAGAGTGGTTTCATTTATTCAGTTTCAGCTCAACTTTCAGCAGAGTCTCATGGCTGCAGTTTAATGTCTCTTTCGTGGGTCTTTTAGCAAACTTAGCTGCTGTCTCAATCTAGTGTCTAGCAGACCTGTATCTGCATTATTCATACTTTCTGATTGTATTATGTTTTAACTGTCTGTAAAGCGAATTTAAATGACTACCTCATTTGTGATTCATACTTTTAGTTACTTTGATACAAGCTGAAGAATAGCGAAATATTCCAAACGCTACTACAGAAACTATTTACTTTGACCTAACTGTTAAATGACTGCAACATCTATGTTTCAGAAGGGATGTAAATGTGTCACAGAAGAGAAAGATCATAGATACCTCCCACCAGCTACCTACCTTTATACACACTGCATGCGCACAGGCACGCATGCATACAAAAGCAAGGAAGAAAAGAGTGTGGTTGCTCCAGTTAATGATTTAGGGGTCAAATTCAAACTAGATGAGTATTTTTGTTTGTAAATAGCTTCTGCATTCTTTTAAGAGGTGAATTGTAGAAATGCTTCACAAAACAACGGAGTGGGAGGATGAAAGACAAAAATCGGTTAGCTCCTTAACAGTTTCTACTCAGTTCATATTACTGTTGCTGTTGCTGTTGTTTCTCAGGTGTAGATACTATTTAACATCATAGCCTTTCTATGAATTAGATTTCACATTTCAAAACAGAGCTATTTCAGAATAATAAAATAAACAACTAATAGAGTCAAGGCTTGGGGATTCTTAGATTATATTTTGGGCACATTTTGTTTTACAACTATTGTTATTTAATGGTTATTTTCATCTGTTTAAAACTATAACCTTTGACCAATCTCAAATATTTTAGAGGAGAAAACAAACTAGCAAACAGAAATAATCCCCTAAATCAAATTTAAAATGGACATTATCAAATTGAGAGGAAAAATTCTTTATGATGCTTGCAAGAAATCATCTGATGCTCTGAAGCCTGAGATTTAACTTACCAATATCGCTCAAAAGCAGAGCAGGGAGTGATGTAAAAATGTCCAGAATAATGCAAAGAACTGTGTTTCTCAGAGGAAGACTGTGGGAAACATGAAAATTTATTAGTATGTCTTCGCTACCAGCACATTTCTTAGGCCCAAAGTAGGGTTCCAGACACAAGCACGTGAGTGCCACACTTAATATCAATAGTTATACCAGTCACTGGTGTGTAGCTTTGGCCGGCTAGGAGTCTGCTGAACAGTGGTAAGGGGTCTGCATGCGACAGGGACCATTCCTGCTACACAGTCTCAGTGCAGCTGCATTGTTTTGGAAGGAAAAAGAGGTCAGCTGCATGGACAAAATTCAGTCGCCATCTGGGCCATAGAATAGTCCCTGACTATTTTTATCTACTACTATAGATGGACCCATACAGTGTAAGGACTGAAGGGACAATTGTGTCTTCCAGGCAGGTTCTCTGTGTATGTACATTACAGACTTTCTCCTAGGAGCTAGATTAAACTATACCTGTTAAAGGTTGAATCTCATCAAAACATACCGAGTGAAAGAGTATATCTGCCAGGGATTTTTCTGTGTGTAACTACCTGGCTAGCTAGGGACATGAATCCTAAATTCTAGAGCTATTTGCCTAGCTGGGATTTCCAGCTATTTATCATAGCATGCCTTTTTCAGGAAAGCTGAAAATCTCCACAGTGTCAGTATTTTTCATAAGCAAATGTTAAAGTAGCCTCCAGAATTGATCTTCATCTGGTTTTAACATCTAAACCACTGTTAAAATTGTGTTTGTAATCACATTTTAATGGGGTAAAATTGGCTTTTCTACAAAATCCCTATTTTATATGTATAACGTATTGCATTTATCAGCTGGGCAATCTTGAGTTTAGAAAATGTGCAAAATATTTGCCAGATTAACCCTAGTAACCCTGAAATAATTAATTCTGAGCTATCTCTGAATCAAAAATATATGTTCATAAATTATTTACAGAGGCAATTGCAATATCTTCTATGAAGGATGAGACTTGAAGAAAAAGATAAACCAACATTTTGAGTCTTATGTCAATCTTATCCCTTATATCTCCTACCTCAGTCTTATCTCTTAACAATTGTCCTCTAACCAGCATGTCAGAATAGGTTACTTTTGCTCCAAATCCATGCCGAAATCTTTCTGTAAATTGTTTAGAGCAGTGACTCCAATTTCTTCTCTTAGTATTGTATTTTGTTTAATAAATGTTCCCGGTTTTCAAAATCGCACCTAATTTCCTTTGGTGCAGGCACTTTCTACAGTGCGTGTTTGTTTCTCTCTGTCTCTAACATGGACTTAAATGACCTTGTTAAATTCTCTTTTTGAACTCCATTAACAATTTCACATATTTTTTAGGAGAAGCTCTTACTCTTTCTTGCTTTTTTAAAGAAAAATGACCGTGTTTTTTAAATCATTTGGAAAAAAAGCTAAAATTCTTCATTCCCTTTCTCTTATGTTTCATGTTTAAGTGTTTTGACTTTCTTTTTGCCTCCATCCTTTATCCCCTGACATTCTACAAGGAAATAAATATTTGTAGAATGTTTCATGAAAAGAAACTCAGGGAATTTCCCTTTTCCCTAGACCCTTTATGTGGAATTTATGACAAGGAAGAGTGATCCAATCCTTTCACCAGCTTCCTTTGTTGGGTGTGGAGAAGGGAAGGTCACATCTGGAGGAGCGCAGTAATTTTAAATCTGTAAAGCTCAAACACCATGGAAAAATTTTCACTCTATGCAGTTAAACATGCTTGAAGGGTAAAACTCTCAGGTCCTGGCAGAAACCCCTGCTCTGCAGAGATACATGATGAACAACTAACTTTATTATCTGCTGTCTATTCACCTCATCATTCACCTTTTGCACATGTGGTTAATCAATGCATCATTATCCCTGTTGTGTGTTTCTTGAGTGATAGGTCAAGAAATGCTGACCAGGTTCTGGTTTTTGACTTTGGGGATATTCCAGCAGCCTTTATCTTCCAGTTCATTTTTTAAAACTAATTTACAAGTAGCTTTCACAAAGAAGATATACCACAGACATTTTTCCTAGCTGTACTGAGATGATGTCAGAATACAAAACAATAAGCATGGGTTTTATGCTGGCTAGATATATTATTATAATTATTATTACTTAGTTACAGTCAATTAGGGTTTCAATACAAATACATAACATCTCCCTGGATTGGATTTGGAATCAAATGCTAAATACCGGTCTAAACTGAGAAGATTTACTGGCTCACATCAGTCTATTTGTTGAGTGATATGTTTTTCTGATGGAGCTGTGCTGGGTGGAGGCCTAGGAGTTATACCAGTAAAATGTCCTTTTGCCAGTGTGGCTTTTACCTTTTCTTTAGGCAAAAGCAAAACATATGGCAGAAAAATAATATCCTTTGCTTTCTTTTTCATGTTTTGGCTGCTGTGTCTACACCAGTACGCTTTGTTTCTACTCCCTGGAGCATCACAGGCCTGTGTGCTGGTGGAGGCAGACAGTAGACTTATCTGTAATCTTGTCTGACCTTATTGCCACAAATTACAGCACACATTGTCACACCTGCTTTAACAACCGTCTGGGCATGATGACTCTCCAGTAACCTGGGAAACATCTATAGAAAGATTTTACTACAAGGGAAAAGAAGTTAACAATTTTCACCAGAGCCCACAAGAAGCGTCTTTTTTCATAACAGCTAAATAGACTGGCTCTTGGATTTTTGCTGAGACATTGCACGGGAGTTCCCCAGAAACACAGTCTCACTAAATCTAACCTCAGTTTTGCCAAAACTGTCTGCCTCCCCCATTCCCACCCCTCACTTCAATTTTACTTTGATGCAATTAGAGCTGATTTTACCATTACTTTAAAGTGTCTAGACAATCCCATGCTCATATAAACACTCCAACACTTCACACTGCTGCTTGTATTGTCTTACCTTTGTTCAAGTTTTGGCAAACAAATACTACCCGAGCATTTGCTGGATCAGATTTCATCATTAAGTCTGGTTAAGGTCTAAACCAAGCATTCTTTACCCATGATAGCAGCTGTTATTATGCTCGGGTCAAGTAAGCTATGATTTCCTACCTTCTTTAAGCTAAAAAATGTGTGTTGAATCAAGACAGGTGAGTGCAGGGTCTGTATAAGGACTTGGAAGACACCTAGAGCTGTAATATTATATCAGTATTGGGTTAATTGTGTGACTAAACACTAGCCACTTTATTAATTTTTGCTGACACCTAGGTAACATTTTATGCATAAGGTAGCTAGTAAATAACTGCTTCTTTTTAACAAAATATATTGGTATTTCCTACTTGAACTGAAATTTCATTTTGAATGGAATTCATCCCTTATTTCTTATTCTTGTCAATGTTTGTTTTCTTGCGAGGGGGAAGGAGAGATTTAGGTAGCTGAATGTAGTGATGCCATTTCTGAAAACAAGGATAGATTATTTGGTTTCTGAAAGATTGCCAAGAATAACTAGATCAGAGACGGTTTACCCTCTTCTTCTTGCAAGTGATTTATGAGATAGAAAACAGTATTTAATGAGGTCAGATGGGCCTGAAGAAGCACAATAACACATTTAAGCAAAATAAGCAGAAACAATAGGGAAATCTCAGGGAATCTGACATACATGCATATCACAGAGAGAAACTAAAAGGCCTGGAGGAAGAAATGAGCTGCCAGAATGATATTATTGACTAATTCAGCCCTATTCTTTCTCATATACCACTTCATAATTTCAGCTTCGTTTGCCCAGTGTTCCATACCAAAAACTGTATACATGACTGTACGAGCACAGTGTTTGTTTCCTGTATTTTTGAGCCCCAAACGGTACACAGATTTGTTACACTATTTAAAATTGTAGTAAAAAAAAATTGTGTTATTGTTATGTTATAAAAAAGTCTTGTTTCTGTTTTGATATCAGATATGCAATTGAAAGCCTGGAGAAAGGGAGACCTTCCCTTAGTTAAGGAGGATTTGGTTAGAGATCATTTAAACAAACTGAACACCCACGAATCCATGGGCCCTAATGGGGTGTGGGATACAATCAAGAGTGCTGAGGGAGCTGGCAGATGTCATTGTTGAGCCACTCTCCATCATCTCTGAAAGGTCCTGGAGGACAGGAGAGGTGCCTGAGGACTGGAAGAAAGCCAATGTCACTCCAGTCTTCAAAAAGGGCAAGAAGGAGGACCCAGGGAACTATGGACCAGGCAGCCTCACCTCTGTCCCTCGAAAGATGATGAAGCAGCTCATGCTGGGTGTCATCTCTAAGCAAGTGGATGAAAAGAAGGTTATCAGGAATAGTCAGCATGGATTCACCAAGGGGAAATCATGCTTGACCAATCTGACAGCTTTCTACGATGGTATGACTGGCTGGGTAGATGAGGGGAGAGCAGTGGTTGTTGTCTACCTTGACTTCAGCAAGCCTTTTGACACTGTCTCCCATAACATCCTCCTAGGGGAGCTCAGGAAGTGGCTGGATGAGTGGTCGGTGAGGTGGATTGAGAACTGGGTAAATGGCAGAACTCAGAGGGCTGTGATCAGCTCACAGTGTCTAGGTGGAGGCCTGTAACTAGTGGTGTCCTGCAGGGGTCAGTACTTGGCCCAGCCTTATACAACTTCTTCATCAATGACCTGGATGAAGGGACAGAGTGTACCCTCAGCAAGTTTGCTGATGATACAAAACTGGGAGGCTGTGCTGCCATTCAGAGAGACCTGGACAGGCTGGAGAGCTGGGCGCAGAGGAACCTCATGAAGTTCAACAGGACAAGTGCAGGGTCCTGCACCTAGGGAGGAATAACCCCATGACCAGTACAGACTCAGGGCTGACCTGATGGAGTGCTGGTGGATGACAAGTTGACCTTGAGGCAGCAGTGTGCCCTTGTTGCCAAGAAGGCCAATGGTATCCTAGGGTGTATTGAGAAGAATGTGGCCAGCAGGTCAAGGGAGGTTCTCCTCCCCCTCTACTCTGCCCTAGTGAGGCCCCATCTGGAGTACTGTGTCCAGTTCAAGAAAGATGAGGAGCTACTGGAGAGAGTTCAGCGGAGGGCTACAAAGATGCTGAGGAGACAGGAGCATCTCTCCTACGAGGAAAGACTGAGGGAGCTTGGCTTGTTTAGTCTGAAGAAGAGACGGCTGAGAAGGGGATCTTATAAATGCCTATAGATATCTTCAGTATGGGTGTCAAGAAGATGGGGCCAGACTCTTTTCAGTGGTGCCTAGCGACAGGACAAGGGGCAACGGGCACAAACTGAAGCATAGGAACTTCTGTCTGAACACGAGGAATAACTTCTTCCCTCTGAGGGTGACTGAGCCCTGGAACAGGCTGTCCAGGGAGGTTGTGGATTCTCCTTCTCTGGAGATATTCAAAACCTGCCTGTGCAACCTACTATAGGTGAACCTGCTTTAGCAGAGGAGTTGGACTAGATGATCTCCAGAGGTTCCTTCCAACCCCTACTATTCTGTGATCCTGTGATTCTGTAATTTCCAAGGTTTAAATTTTTTACTTTTCTCAGTTTGCATTTGCCATTTCTATGATGAAATAATAATTTTTGTTGTCCTTTAAATAATTGTTTATTGCCTCTGACATTAGAAAAAATGTAAAATCATCAATACAAAGGCAAACATTTCAATATTTTTCATTTTAATATTTCTGAGACAGAAAGTTTACTCTGCCCTGCACCTTTGAATTTGTATCTCTCTTTTAAGAGTCTCTCAAACAGCTGTTTAAATAAAAAATAAATACCCTCCAGAAATACACCAATAATTAAAAAAAATTGCTCTGTAATATATCCATCTGTAAGTTCTGAGCCATCTCAAATTACATTTTACCAGTTTGTAAAGCAGACAGCTTATAGACCCCTCTTTTCCAGTTGCAGCTGACTCAACTGCTAGACTTCTGAAGCACAAAGCTCACTTGAAGATACAGACAGAAAAGCGCTTTCTAAATCTAACATCAGAGAAAGAGAAAAAAAATTTTTAAAAATCAAAGTCTTCATTTTTTTCTCTCAGATTAACTGTTTTCCTTTCTTTCACTATGTTCTTCAGTGGATCTAGTTGTTTCTATTTTTACAGTAGCAGCATGAAGTAATTAAGGAAAACTATGAACCTCCCCCAAGAAACCCGAAAAACCTTTCCTATTTTTCAATATATTTTATTATGAAAACTTTACAGGTCTATAACTGTCTCTTTGCTTTTGTTAGCACTTTCCAAGACACAGAATGGTTTCAAAGTTGCCACCCTAACTGTATTTACAAACTGACTCATATTCTGCTATCTTCTTTCCTCTACTACATGACTACCTTGTGAACTTTTTTACCGTCCTATTGATTATACAATTTAATTTTTCACAACTTAGAGTTCAGTGCTAATTTACACAGATGCCCATTTTCCAGAAAGACCTTCTTTGAAACTCCAATATGCATTTTTTTAAAATTGGCAGTACTAAACGGAATTAAAGAAGGATTCTGACGTAGAGCGACCTGACAGCCTTGAGAGGTGGGACTGTGTGAACCTCATGAAGTTCAACAAGGCGAAGTGCAAGGTCCTGCACATGGGCTGGGGCAATCCCAAGCACAGACACAGGCTGGGTGGAGAATGGATTGAGAGCAGCCCTGCCAAGAAGGACTTGGGGGTGCTGGTTGACAGGAAGCCAAACATGAGCTGGCAATGTGCGCTTGCAGCCCAGAAGGCCAACCATACCCCAGACTGCAGTACAAGAACCGTGGCCAGCAGGTCAAGGGAGAGTATTCTGCCCCTCTACTATGTTCTGGTGAGATCCCACTTGGAGTCCTGCATCCAGCTCTGGAGCTCTCAGCACAGTAAAGACGTGGACCTGTTGGAGTGGGTCCAGAGGAGGGCCACAAAAATGATCTGAGGGCTGAAACACCTCTTCTATGACAAAAGGCTGGGAGAGCTGGGGCTGTTCAGCCTCGAGAAGAGAAGGCTCTGTGGAGATCTTATAGCAGCCTTTCAGTACCTGAAGGGGGCCTACAACAAAGCTGGAGAGGGAGTTTTTACAAGGTCATGTGGTGATAGGACAAGGGATAATGGCTTTAAACTGAAAGAGGGTAGGTTTAGATTAGTTAGAAGAAAGAAGTTCTTCACCATGAGGGTGGTGAGGTCCTGGAACAGGTTGTCCAGAGGAGCTGTGGATGCCTCCTCCCTGGACGCATTCAAGGGCAGGTTGGACCGCTCTTTGGGCAACCTGGTCTAGTGGAAGGTGTCCCTGCCCCAGCAGAGGGGTTGGAACTAGATGATCTATAAGATCCCTTCCAGCCCAAAGCACTCTATGATTCTATAATTCTATGAAAATATCTGGAACCTCTTGTACAGTTTTTTGGTCAGTTATTTTCTATTTACGCTACAGACGCAAGAGTGTCAGTTTTAGTCACACTGATGTCCTACAGATCAGCACACTGGGATAATCATCTCAGTTTGTTTGCAACCTCTGGCTAGCAGCAGAGGCAGATAGATAACATATTGAAGCAATGTCTGTGCTGCTCAGCAAAAATAATGTATAGCTGTAATTGAACCTACTCCTTGATCAGAGGCCATATGGTCGTGTCATCCTGGCACCCTGCCTGACATACCGAGTCATGCTGAGAGACAGACCACAGCTGACACAGGCAGTAGTCGGTGCAGTCCCAGTCTCCAGACTGTGGAGGAGGGAGGCTGCACAGCCTCATGACGATACTGTCCTACACAAAAGCATGCAGCTGGTGATTCTTTGTTTCTGTCTGTAGAATACAAAAATGGGTATATACCTGATCTGATGTAACATGAATGCAGTGAATCTGGTGTGATGGGGCTGAGCCAGATTTGCTGTTCATGGGGGAACCTAATAGTTGACACAGGGTATGCAAAGCAGGAGATGCCTGGACAGACTCCATAGTATGTGTATAGCAAGATCAATGGTGAGTGCACTGGATTCTGCTGTGCGATCGGGACTTGGGGCTACTGCTGTGACTAGGCTAGTAGCTATTCAGCTATCCTGGATGCATATATAGTGCACCAGGCTCTGCTGGTGGGACGGCATGATGGTTTTTAGTGTCCTCAGTCTGCTTGGTGTGGTCATAGCACCAAAGATACCTAATTATTAGGTTGTCCACTGCATAGATGTGCCATTGGTAGGCTCTTAGACTTTTTGTTAACCTTCATAGTTTTTCTTGGAGAAAGGATTTTTTCTTCCCACTCTGTCAAAGCTTTATAAACAGTGAATGATCATCAACGTAAAATCAGAGGAGAAACTATAGAGACTATTAAGAGAAGTGGGAAATACATCATTAAGGGTTCTAACCCTGAAAACACAGTCAGCCACTTCTCTAACACTGAGTGCAGCAACACTGCTAAGGCTCAAGGCTGAACTGTCTGACTGAAAATAGTCTTGATGAGAAATACACTGTGTAATTTCTTTGCCCACATTGGTTGTCCTATACTGAGGTCATTCTTTGGCCACAGTGACGTTGTGGTGTTCCACAACAATACTGTGGATGTTGGATGAGCATTCTGATTTTAGTGAGGTCCTGCAGATCAGTCGACCAAAATAATTGCCCAGATTTACTCACTACAGCTGGCCAACAGATGCATATGTAATGGCACTTTTAATTTTTATAGCACTTGTTTTTTTCGGCATCCAGTTAGTATGCTTCATGTATACTAAACCTCTTCATCAGCCAATGTCTTTCTCATGCTGTTGATATTTCTCTGCTCAGAATTCTTAGCATCATCTTGGCAATGCTAAACTACCTTGGCTCATAGACCTTTGGCCTCCAATATACCAGTTTCCTAGGACTTGTTTCATCTTTTTTCTATAAGGTTTGATAAAGTCTGTCTGAAACTAGTTGAAATATTTTTAAGCTGACCTACCAGAGCAACTGCTACTGATGTCAATGTTCTTGATATTTATACATAAATCACTTCTAAGTATTTCATATGTTTATGGACATAGCATATTTGAGTTAATTTTAACTCTAGTAAATTACCCTCTCCCTCCATTTGTCAGTAAGTGGATGAAACAATTTCAGATGGAAATTAATTTTAACTGTAGTGATATTGTCTTATCTGATAAAATACATGTAAAAGCTAGCACTTTTCTCATGAGAAAAAGAAACTTCTTTCAGAATCTGCTTCTTAAGACACTTCTTCTGAGTAGATAGACTGGTAACTGACAGGTTAATACATCCCCATAGCAGAAATCCACCCGAGAAAGTAAAAAGAATTGCCAAAGACCCAAGTTTTCCCTGAATTCGAGAGATTAAACATGTCCTTCTTTAAAGCTGATGTGATACTTCACAGAACACTAGGTTGTTTAGAATAGCTTTGATTTTCCTGTGCTCACCTCCGTGATGCATTACAGATGAATCAATAGTGAATGTTTTCTATATCATTGAAAAAGACATTCAAGAGAGAGTGACAATGTCAGTAGTATGTAACCATGAACGATAATTTCTTAACTAAGTAGATGGAGTTGATATTAATGGCAGGAAGTATAATGATTATGCTGGTACTCTCTCCTTCTTTTACTCAGTCAAAATTTGACTTTTCTGACCGTTTCAGTCTGATGAGAGAAGCAGTTGCTATTCTTTGGCTGCAGCTCTGTTTGTTTACAAAGAACAACAAGACTATTGAAAGATGAAGCTCATTAGAAGCATCATTTCAGTCAGCACTACACCCACAAAGGTTTGCATCCTTTCCCTTAGAGTGAAAACCTTTATATCCTTTTCCCTCCCTCTCTTTCTTTCCTGACTTTCCGGTCTTTCTTTTTGTCCTTATTGGTGTGTGTTTTTTTCACAGCTTCTCACATGAAAAGGACACTTTACTCTGCTTTTCAGAGCAGTGATCCCGCAAGTGCTGCATGAGATCCCAGAAACTTTCTTGGGATGGGATGATTCAGGCTTCTCACAGGGCTTGCTATGGGCACCATGGCACCATCGGACCTCCCAAGTTTTGCCCAGCCTGATTCATTATTTAGGTAGGGGGTGGCCTGTCCAAGCACTGAGCAGGTTCTCAGGTGTTAGGGAACAGAGGCACTGCATTTGGTTGCCAGTTGAAAAGAACTGCAATGACATGCACGGAGCTGTATGTGGCTCAGGTGCTGGCTGGGCTCAAGTGGGGCCAGTTATGAGTGTATTTTGGTTAGGTACTGTAGTTGGGCTTAAATCTATTCGTGTGTTTTTGGCAGGAATCATAAACAAACACAAAGTTGTATAAAACTAGTTGTGGTGCCAGAAATAAATGGGGATGGTTGTTTTATTTTGCTGGAATCAAAGAACAAATATATTATTTAAAAATTTTTTCCCCTGTCATAATAACACATAGCTAACTGAAAAGAAAGTATCTGCTACCCTTTCCTTTTAAAAATGCTTAGCAAACATTTAAAGCAGGATGGACGTAAATAATTTTACTTGAATATATATAGTTCACTCACTCTGCACTCTGTATTTCTGGGCTTTAATGTTGGTTTGTTGATGTTCTCAGTGGCCTAGTATATAAAATGCTTTATATTTTTAAAGCTCAAAAGTAACTTTGAGAGCTGTAATAAATTTAGTCTTTTTTACCCTAAGAAAGCTAAGCTTTTATAATTACTTTTTGTGACAGTAGGCAGGCATGTGTACAGCCATGCAGGCCTGTCTGTCTGTCTGTTCTGCCCTGTGCAGCAGTTTCTAAACCCAAAGGGCAAACATTAACCAAATTAGACAGATGAAAAGGTTTCAATATACTGGGGAAATATAGGGTCTTAAAGGATGATGTTTTTCTTTTGCCCAAAAATTTTAGGCACAAGGTGAAACAGATCTCCTAAAGAAATGGCTGTATTTTTCAGATAGTCGGTGAAGAGAAGAGATAATTGCCTTTTAAAGGCTTCCAGAAGGAAATCGTGGCTAGAAAGGATAAATGTCTGGACTTCAGGAATTCCAGCCTTCTTCTGGGTATGTACTTCCTGTGGCCTGAGAAGGCATCTAGACATTCACTTTAGGAAGTATGCTTCACTAAGAGAACGATTCAGCTGCCTAACTGAGACATGTAGTGTCATCTTTCTGCAGGGTATCTGAAAGTTCATACAAATCTGGGAGATATAACGCAGGACGTACAGGAGACTTATGTCCTTCTGGAGCAGCATTTAAGATGAGCATCTCAATGTGTCTAAAATGTAACTTAGAGACTTGATGTTAGGAACACGAATTGCTCCTCCGGTAACAAAAGTTTAGAAGAAGTCAAGAATGTAAATTTGGCAGGCTGTGTCCTACCTTGATTTGTTCAATGCAGACAGGCATTCAGATCAGGGAGGAGACTGCATGAATGACTGCTTCTACTGATGCAAACGCTGCAGCATGACCAGATTTTTTTTCTTCAACTCTAGAGAATACACAAAAGGAAGAGTGTTACAAATGCCACACATATGGAAAATATTTCAACTGGATGTTTCACCTAATGAGATACCAAACAATTTCTTCCCTGACATTATGTGGAGTTTTTTGGTTTTTTCTTTTCCTTTGGAGTGCATACAAAACCAGTGAGACAGGACTGGCTCTCGAACCCATATTTCTCTCAGACAAATTCTGAGAGACAAAAGGAGAAATCAACAGGAAATCAGGCCTCTTTAATACTGTTCTTCATGGAATTGCCTGTTTTTTAATCACATTTGTCTGGGGAGAAGAAATGGAAATAATATGGTGAGGTCCTCAACCTTCATCTTATTCAAAGTAAATTATATTAGGACAAAAACTTAGTATCGAAGCTTCAGGTTGCATTGCAAGTATTTCAGGGAGTTCTGAGTATGTGAAAACAGGATGTTATGAACATTCCGGTTTTGCATATTCCATTGGAACAGCTATAATAATAAAAATAATAATTCTGCTTAGCTTCAAAGCTTTGAAGCTCAGCAAAACACTGAATGTTGATTGCAAAATGCACAGGTTATTGTATTTAAATAATATTATTGCATTAGTGGTATGAATTATATATAATAGGACTGAAATTATGAAACTGTCTCTGTTTCAAGGATTTATCAAGATATTTGACTATAACTAAGTAGCATTAAAAATGAATAGCATTTTACTATGTAGAATGTCCTGGGATCAACTCTCTGCTTTGCTCAACTCAAATCAAAGACTTGGACCTTGGTTTCCCAGGGCTGCTCATGCATTCACAAAAAAAAATACAGCAAGATTTCTTTTAACAAAAAGAGAATATTGTATTGAAACTGAAGCTTAAATTAGCAAAACTCAAAAAAAGAAATTGAAATTCATGTGTAGAGAACTGAAAAATTAAAGTATTAGCTGCTCTGAACTGACTAAGATGAAACTGAGAAAACTCTCTTTCAGCTATTATCCCTGTGAAATAAACAAATAGGGTTTGAGAATCTGTGCATGAATCTAATGTTTCTAAGACTACAGACAGTTATTGGTACTAGCTCAAATCCAGAAAAATGCAACTAGACACTGTGTAAAAACTTCATCTGGGTCTGCCTGTTTTGGCCCGTACCACCTTGGCAGCTCCAGCTTTCTCATAACCTCAACCTGCCAATAAAGTCAGGTGGATGTTCGCTGAGATGTGAACAGTCTAGGGCAAAATGATCATATTCATTTTCAGTGGTGATCCAAGCAAAGATCTGGTGAATAGAAACTTTTCATTGCTGCTTTAATTAACAATAGATCACAAACAAGATATGATTAAAATTCAAGTTTAGAAGATAAGAACTATCTGACATAATTTCTCTAGAACTACAACAGAAAAAAAAAAAGGAAAAGAAATCTGTGATGTAGGTCTCAAGCCTTTAAACATTAAAACTAATCAGTATATTTGGTCAAAACTAATTTGCTTTTTCTGGAGCTACCCATAGTCTTTGAAAAGCCTAAGCAGTTGGCTGAGTTTTGGGACTTTCATGGACAAAAAGGACATTGTCTGATATTTCAGAAAAGGATAGTAAGGCTGCACGTAGCAGAACATATCTTCAAAACAATCCATATTATTGCACTTGTATAAGTTTTCTTCTGTGTAACTACATCCCAAATCACAGATGGCTTTAGAATAATTGCTGAATATGCTATGTTCAGAGTGCTATGGTCATATCCTGGACTCCTACAAGTCTGCTCCTTGCTATTAGTTGTAATTTGAGTTTAAAGAATAAAGTCAGACAAATATTTCCACTCTTTTTACCAACAGTTCACAGTATTTTGCTGGAACAATAGTTTTTTAAGTTGGCTAACGTTAAAAAAAATCATTAACGTCCTTGATTTTGATCCGGGTCCAGAGGATGGAAAAGGGACCCTCAAGGTGATTTTGAACATAACTAACCCTTGTTGTTTACACCTATATCAGAGGGCTACATCTGAGACAGTCACCTAGAAGTGGACATTTTATCTACCATATTTTCAACATCGTCTTTAAGATCAGATAAATGAAGCTTTTACTCTCCCATCAAAAGGATTCCTTTTCCCAAGCCTGGACACTGGCTGCCTATGTACAGCATTTCGCTCACCTGGCATCTAGGAACAGAATACATGGCTTCAACCATAAGAGTGACTAGGGAAGCACCTGGCTGATGCTGAAGATGTGCTGAGGTGGGGGGGGCTTCTGAAGCAGGGTGTCTATGTGACTGTAAGCTTCAGTGCCTAATTCCCCCCTCCCCACCCCTCCTCAACAAAACTTAAACAAACACCGGCATTCTTCTGGCTCACTCCTGTTTGCTGAAAACATGGTTGGTGAGCAAGATCATATAACCACACAAACAGTCACGGTGCTTGCCAAGGAAGATGGAAACCCAACCAAAATTTTGTCCTAAGCCAAATCTGTGCCCAAGATCACATCTTCTACGAGACTGGAAGTTATGTTAGGACACCCTTGACAAAGCTGAGTTGCAGGTTCAGACAAAAATGTAACATTAATAAGCCCAGAAAGACTCAGTCAATGAGAGTTATCAGAGTCAACTGAAGAGGACATTGCCGCTGCAGCTGCAGTCTTGCAGACTGAACAGCAGCTGTGAGGCCAGCACTGGGCAGAGCCCCAACCACTTTACATTCTTGCTACATAGCGTCTGCGTGGTAATTCATCTTTATTTTGCTGTGTTTACATTTTCTTTTCTCTGCTAGAATTACTGGTAACAGGTGAAACCCACTTTTTTCAATATGAGAAATAAAATCAATACTTCTGGGTTTAGAAAAGTAAGTGTCAAACCCAAAATATGTAGTGAGCTGGAATACTGGCTTCTCTCATACCAATTACTTTTGATGCAAAGGTGTGGAAACCGGTTGGTGAGACAAATTACCATTTTGCAGAAACTTGGAACAGTCTGTTTCATACTTAACGAAAAATGACACCCACGTACTGAAATGAAAATGAATGCTGAAAGCTTTCTAGCAGACATACAATGAACCAGCAGGTAGCAGAGAACAAGATGTACTGTCCTTGCAAAGTAAATTCAATTCAGATTAAATTAATGTTTTCTCTGGTATCCAAAATATTTAAAGGTATAAAAGTCTCATTACAGGCTTGAAACCTGGTACCTGCCCTTCATCCCATTTACAGCATTTTATTAAAAATATAGATGCTTTTTTTCAGGCTGATTAGTTGGCCTTTTATCTACAAGCAGAATATATATATTGTTCTGAATTGGAGTCCAGGGGAACTTATGCTTCAAACAAGGGATCTACTGCAACTGGAACAAGAAATCCCACTTTATTATCTTCAGACTCCTGCAGATTTTTGAAATATTAGAAATCTGACCCCAACATGGGACAGATCTTCCTAGGCTCTGTATGGGGAACAGAGCTGGAAGGAAGTTCCCAGAGGAGTGTTAAACTTCCTTCAGTGGCCAGATGACCAAAGAGTAGAGGAGACTAGACATATCAATATTTCCTCACTGATGTTGATGTTGTTAGCTGTGCATATAAAGACAGAATAGCAGGACTAATACTTCTATTACATCATGTAAGCTTTGCTTTAATTTATTCTGATAGTACATCGATACGCTGGAAAATGTGCTACCATCTTTAAAATCTCAACATAGAATATATGTACTTTCAGTAATATATAATCAGCTAGTCAGGATGAAGCCTTAAAACCAATATGACTGTAAAGAACAAGTTGTTATAAAATACAAAGTTTGGTGTGAAACACCACTGTGCTTCCCACGTAACACTCTGAAAACTAAACTTGGGTATCCCTGACAAGACTTATTGGTCAAGTAGTGAAGCTCCAAGAGAACGAGCTTTGCTTCCTTTTCCCACTCTGATGTGATGTGAGCAGCTAGAAAGGCCGCCTAGTTAGAAGGGGAAAATTGCTGGGCAGAAGTAGATGTCTACTGAAGTACTGACAGAGAAAATTCCTGCCAGCCTGGGAGCTGTGAGACTGGGAACCAGGCCTGTGAACCAGAAGCATCCCTGAGAAGTGCAGCTGGCATCCCTGAAGTGCAGCTGGGCACCTAGAAACTGAGATACCTTGGTAAGTGTAAAAACAAGGCACTTGTTGTCTCAAAAGGTGAAAAATGGTCTGGAAAAAGAGGAAAATATCCTGAGACAGAAAGAAATGGTAGCTGACATGGGCTGTTCTAACTTCAAGAACAGGAAAACAGTCCAGAAAAATAAAAACTGGTCTGAAAGAACAGAAAACATCATCATCTATTGGTTCCCTCAAGTGAAAAATAGAAATTAATAGCACCTATTGACTGCTCAAAGTGGTGGTGCCCTACGCCCTTTTATATCTCCATGATAGCAACCTGATCTAGTGGAAGATGTCCCTGCTCATGGCAGGGGGGTTGGAACTAGGTGATCTTTAAGGTCCCTTCCAACCCTTACCATTCTATGATTCTATGATTCTATATAAAAATTACTTAATTTTTACCAAAAATGGAGCCTCTCTCTGTGGGAAATTCCTGTGCTCCATGTACTTTCCCGAACTCTCCACGTAAACTTTCTGTGAGATCTTGGACCCTCACCAGGGACACCCTGCTGACTCTAGACCCCATGATGTGGATCATCTTTGAAGTGAGACTCTGTCTGTTACTCTGTCGGCTCCCTTTCGCGTCCACTTCTAGGGTCACTTTGCTCTGTCCTCCTGCTTCTGAAATGGTTAGGCCCTCCCCTCTGGGATCGGTTTGACCTCCTCTCTGGGGTGGTTTGGCCCCTTCTGATATCTGTCTAATGCGCTTGATACTGATGTTACTATGAACTTACATATATATGCATAAAGATAATCCGTCCTAAGTATATCCGCAGTTATATTACCAGTAAATTTGCTTCACCAGTGACAAGATGCATCTTAGGAAATGCCATAAACTGTATTTCACACACATTGATTTCATTTGCTTACAGTGCTTCATGGTATCACTATTAAAACAAAGAACAGAAAAATAATTAGGGAATATGCAGCTTTAAACGGCAATTAATATATTTAATGCAAGTTTAATAGAACTGAAGAAAAAATGGTAGTATTCTTCTACTACTTACTCAAGTCCCTGTTCTAATACATAGTCAAGACTAGTGACTAAGTCAATTCAATGAATGTTAAAGCCACCAGAGAGACTATTACCTGCATCACGCAAGTATTGGCTAACCCCTCTGAAAAAAAGCCATCATGTACTGCTTACAGTTTAGTTGCTTGTATCCAATCCATGAGGCTACACGGTCTAATTTCTTACTAACTGCTAGCAGACCAGACACAGAGAAGCGTGAGATCAGAAGAGGTTTTCAGTAGGGAATATTTTATTTTATTTTATTTAGAATATTACTACCATTTCTTTCCTGAAAGGTGAGAACTTTAAGGTTATTTACGTATCTAAACTACCAAATTAAACAGGGTCGAGACAGCTACATATTTTCTGAAATCTGATTATTCCCTTTAATTCTAATGTTAATTTCATTTTCCCCTTTTTCTTTCACAGAAGCACTAGTTAATTACTGTTTTGAGAGAAAAGAAGTCAAGATCAAGCAAATTGTGGCTGACATGAAGCAAGTTGTTCTCATCATTTAATAGCATTTCTAATTTGATGGAATGTTTTCTCTCAGAGCAGATTACACAAGACTGTGTAATGAATAGCTATAAATTCCCTTTGAATCAAAGATAAGTTGGAAAGTCTAATCACCTTCCAGCTTGCAATAAAATATTAATTTTGGTTCATTTACAGATGTTTTTGGGAAGACAGATTACTATAGTCTAAAGACCACATTCCTCACTTCCCCCACACTTGGCATAAATGTTGCTGACATTTTAGCAATAATGAGTGTTGGGCAATGTATCTCTAGAAGGATCAAACAATAATTTATATCCAGAGAATTTCTCATGACAGATGTCTAATGGAAAACTTTAACCTGGCTGACTACATATGCATTTACTCTCTGGTTAAATCTAGGCTAATCTAGTTAAATCTTATGTATTTAAAATGAGTATTTTTGGAGGCTGGGTCAGGGATTTAAATAATGAGGGCTTCTCTGTAATGCTGTGTTTTGCAGGAAGTCTCCCCCCAGGTCTTCATATCATTTTGGCTGCTCGAAGGAAATGTTTCTTTTGAAAATGGAGGGGAATTTTCTAAGTTTTCATGACACCTTTGGCTCACCAGCCTGAACGAACACATAGATATTGCTGTACAATTTACTGTGTCAGCAATGATCCAGATCCCACTGTTGTAAATATTCAGACAATATCTGCTATGTAGGTTAACAGTGCAACATAACTCTCCCTCAAATAATGTCCTAGTAGAACCTATGCTGGGAAAAAAAATGCCATAATAAGGGTTTTCCTGTAGTTCTGACTTATAAAAACAATTAAACACCCCACCCACTCCCTTCATCTACTTTCTGAATTGGAATGGACATTGCTCATTTAAAAATTTCTGAAGAATGTAGGAAATCCTCATAGGAATCCTTCTGAAGCCACCTGGTGTCCCAGGAGCCATTTTTTGGGAACTAAATTCTATGTAGGGGACACTGAAAACCCTGGAAATCCTGTTCTGGCCTTTCAGTATTACACAGAAGATCCAGTGGTCTCAGCATGTCCCAGCAGCTAACCAGAGGAGCTGGAAGGAATTCAGGCAGAGAGTAGGTGCAGATGAGGTATTTAGATATTTACATAGATATTATTCACCATTCCTCTTGTCTCAGTGAATATTTAAATATTTTCTATGAAGCAGAACAGTGTCAGCAAGCAAAGTGGAACTGATCTTAGAACACTTTCACTACATTGAATGACACAGTACTTGTATATCTTCAACTGCATACAGTATTCTAGATCAGAATATTAATAGCGTAATTCTAAATAGCACCTATCAGTTTAATCCCTATCAATAAACTTGTGGAAAGAAGGAAAAGAAAACGCAGACACCTCCATTTACTGCTTTATGAGCCTAGCCCCTTTTCCCCAAGTACTGTTCAGCTGAATGCATTCAGAAAACTTCATTCACATTTATGCATATTTTTGAGGTTCATAAACCCACACATTTTAGAGAACGAAGTAGAATGTAGATAAGTTCCAGCTCAGTATTCAGCCTGTCACTGCAGATCTCTAACTCTTCGATATTTCTCTGAATAGTTACAAGGAGTATCCAGCAGGGAGAAGAGAAACAAAGAGGGGAATTTGTGGGAAATCAGAAAGATGATTGAAGCTGGTTTTATATCTTGTTTTTCGTACAAAGACTGTCCTATAAATAGGAAATTTAAACCAAGCAATTCAATAGCTCTCATTTCAAAGCTTATTTTGCACACTTATCTTATCCAAAAGTTTCAGCATTGTGTACTCATTCCGGGCAACACCACTTCCACTGTTTTCCAGGATTTCATTATAATTGCAGGCCTTGTATCACATTTGTGTAGTGGATTCGAAGATAATACACTAGGAGATCTAGGAGAAAGATAAACTTGAAGAAATACACTTATGAGGCCCTTGTAATACACAAAGGGATTAAGTATCTTAGTGTTTGTTAAAGTCTGGATAGCATTTTCTCATAACCTGTTGGAAGCTCTGTTTTGTTGTTTTGTTGGAGTCACAGACCTACCTCATTACTGAGTATTTACATTTATATAAAACAGTCTTCTTGCATCACAAACTCAGACTAGGTGGCACCCAGTGGTTAAAAGGACTAGGAATACAAATCTCCCATTACAACAAAAAAAATCGATAGAAAACAGGTGTTGGTTTTAAAGTGCGTGATGTGGTCTGACTAGAGCTTCTTGCTATGAGAAATGCCATGTCTGAACTACAGTTGCCATACTTGTTTAATCAAGTTTAACATCTGGGAAATTAGAAATTCTCGATTTCAGTTTCTCTTGATCAGTGCTAGCTCTCTAATAAACAACAGTGAAAAAAAGATTTCAAACATGAAGGAAAAAACGTTTTCATATACGCACTTTGCTCTTGCAGCTCTATACTCTTTTCCTAGATTTTTCTTTTAAAAAAAGTGACAAGAGGCAGTAACAACAAAAGAAAGTTACTGACTGTATGACTTAAATTGGGCAGATTTCTGGAAAGAAGGAAAGAATGCAACCCTGGTAGAACATTGTTTTTGTCAATCAAGAACCAAAAATGAATAAAAGGCAAAAAACACAGAGCATATAACAGGAGTACCAGAAACTAGTGCTTTGAGGGCTGTTGGAAGGAGGCTGAGCATTGTATGTTGATGAGTCAGGGTGATGATCTAAATCACTAAAAGATGCTGCAAATGTTAATTCATCACAGAGACTTTACAAGCACATCTGTGCTACCAGTGAGTCAGAAGCATGGAGAGAATGACAGCGGAAGCCAAAGGAGCAGAACGGTTCTCCAGCACACAGAGGAGATGAGAGAAAAGCAAGCAAAAGAAAAGAAACAGCAGCAGGAGGTAGAAATTCTTACCAGCTCAACAGCTATGGCACCTCTCATCTAGAGCTCCCTTATACAAAGAATGGCACAGCTGCTTGCATCTTGAAAAGCACACAGTACTATGTCCTTTCACTTTCCTTCATGCCATTTAATGTGTCAGCAGCCATTTTCGTGTTTTGAATCACTTCATTCTTCCGGTTACAAATATTGCTTGTTTGGGAGATTATTTGTTCTACATCACTAATTTGAAAACTGAATTTTAAGACGTATTGTCTTAGGAAGAACTCCCTTTAAAAGGGAGGATTGCAGACAATTCCTGGTTATAATGAAATCCATGTTTGTACAAAGAGGAGATGTTTCTAGGAGTATTCAGCTGACTTCATTAATGCTTTGTCCCTCAGGTATTCAAGGGGATGGAAAACACTTTGCTATGCTACTCTACCCAAAATTCAAAATTGTGATATGTAGTAGCTTATTCTGGATAAGATGTTCCCTGTTTCTCAGAAAGTAGCAGAGAGCAAGATCAACAGTTAAAGGACAAGTGGTCATGGGGGAATGGCAAGAGGCAAAGGTAACTTTGACAGCAGGCAGAACACAGGAAGCAAGTTCAAGATATGCAAGACTGGGATGTCTATGTGCTAGGCTCTGTGTAGGAGGTAGGTATCTAATCTTTAATGTAGTCAGTGGAGGTCTAAACAATAGTTTATTTGTCCTTTGACAGGTGTGTGGTGCTATTTGAGATATCTTTGGATATCTCACCTGGTTTCAATCTGCTACTCCATCAAGGCAGGAACTGCCTGTGGTTAGGACTGTTAGTCCTGAGCAAATGTCTCAGAAGTCAGAGGTTTCAGAAAAGGCCTCAGGCACCTGTATTTAGATAACTGAGTCCTTCTCTTAATGAACAGAGTGTATTAACAGCTACTCCGCTGACCAAAGGTATGCTCACCTTCTGGTGTATTGAATAGATTTTTTAGACTCTTTTCTATTCATCAGGTCACTATTGACTGCAAAGGATTAGACATCCACTTGACAAGTAGACACCTAGTTGTAATCTGTGAAGAATGTTCAATAGCCCTAGATATCTACATGTAGGCAACTGAATCAAGTTTCAAAATATACATGTCCACAGCCTCATGTTGCATCCCCTAGAAGACCTTGTAAACTGAGTGTACAGTTCCAGTCAGTAGCTGGCCAACAATGATATTGCTTATTTCAGAATCCAAAAGATGATATTCTTACAAGTAATGCAGTGAGGAAATTTTTCAGACTACATACTGTGCTCAGAGATGGACCTCTGTAAAAGAAAGTACAAGTAAAAGGAGTGAAAACATAATGCTCTATTTAGAAAAGACTATTTTCTAGGTAAGAAGTCATGTATTTGGACACAGTACGCAACTGAAAGGCACAGTTAGGCGTAGTGGGGTTTTGAAGAGAAGTGTTAACCTCAGACACAGAATTCTGGGTTCAGCTTCTGTTCCATCACTGACTTGACCTTAGGAAAACCTTAGGTTACTTAATTTCTGTTTTCTCTTTTCCTTATCCTTCTGTCCTGCCTACACTTCTGCATGTTTAGACTGTAGATCCACCAAGCAGTGAAACTATTCTTGGCTGTGAGCTTCACAAACAAGAGGTCTTGATCTTACCTAATGCATTTAGGTGACAATTGTATTTATCACATGGTTCTGTTATGTTTTGGATATTTGCATTACATAAAATCAAAATCAGAATTATTTGTGAAAAATAAGTGGATGTCAAAATCAAAATTATTTGTAGATGGAAAACACTTTGCCATGCTGCTCTACCCGAAATTCAGAATTGTGATACCTAGTAGCTTATTCTGGATAAGTTCTTCCCTGTTTCTCAGGAAGTGGCAGAGAGCAAGATCAGCAGTTAAAGGATGTTAAAGCAGTTACCATCCTTTTAAGTTAAATTCAATTCTCATGAAAGAATAGTGAAACATACGGCATCTTATACCTGCTCTGAGAAATTACAAAATTTTCAGTTGGAAAAGAATAAAAGGTTCGTTCCACTTAGTTCATCCCAATGGTTCTGACATAAAGCATGTTACTTCTAAAAATTAAAACTGTAATTTAAAAAATATTCTTTCAGGGATCTGCATAATGAATAGAAATTAAACAACACTGTTTAGGGCCATACCCCATCATGTATCTACACGTTTCTTTTTACACTTCTCACTGTCATTTCCTATTCTGCAGCCATACATGCTTAAAAAAACAACCAAAGGCTGAAGGAAAGGTGAGGAAACGAAAACTACTGTGGCAAGGCCAATGCACACAGCTACCAATTTTCTACATTCCCCTTGTCCATTTGCAGAATCAGCTTGACTTACCCTCTAATCATCTCTCAGCAGTGGGCCAGTAATTATAGCCATGGGGACCAGCTTCTCCTTCCCTTTTATGTAGAGCCATGAAAGTAGAAAGAAATGGCATGACAACAACTGAGGAAAAAAACAGCACCTCCTTGCAAGACTTACTCTGCCCTGGCTTGCAGCCTGCTGCTGGATAAACATCTGTTCTCTGCTTCCGTTCCCAACCTCTCTCCCAAAAAAAAGGCTTTCTAGGGCACAGGCTATTTTCTTCTCTGGGTTAGGAGGCACTTGGCATCTGAAAGATCAAGCCCAAAAAGCACTGTATGATGATGGTATTTAACCATTCTTACAGAAATTTCTGGATGACCTAATTCCTGACTTAGCAGCCTATTTTCACAAAGGGACTATCATGCTGTTAAAAACGTTTAATGCAATTGCCACTATTTTCTGCAGATAATGTCCGATGCTTAAAACTTCTAGTTCCTCACTGGTGAGAACGAAGGCTATGTCCTCTGCACTTCTTGAAAGTGCAGTATACTTGCCAACACTCCAGCATGCTGAAGCATTGTACTTCTGACTAACATAAAAAGCCACCAGATGAGCTTGCCTTATTTTGTTTCATAATACAAATAATTCTAAAATAAAATGTCTTTTTTTTTGAGCCAGGTACAAAAAGATGTAAATGAGTGGCAACACTGTGACTTTTTGTATCTCTAACTACAACTTAAAGTTCATCTGACATTAGAAAACAATGTAAGAACTAGTAGTTACTATTGTTAACAGGAAAGTTAACCATGACCAACAACATCTATTCTGTTTCTTTACCCCTCATTAACAAACCAAGATAAAAATTATAAATACCTTTTATAAGAACTGTCATACTGGGGCACACCAAAAGTCCAGTCCATGAGGCTGTCAGTAGCAGAGACTTAGAGCAGAGTACAAAAAAAAAAAAGGTAAATACAGAGCGACACTCTTTGGACTCCGCAGCAACATGAGATTGAAAGTTTCACAGTTTATCCCACCTTAAAAAAACCAACCAACCAAAAAAAAAAAAATCCTCAAAAACAAAGATAAAGAGACCATTGACAAACAAGATCTAACATTCTGATGATTAAATACAATAAAGGGTGACATGTGGTAAAAAAACCTGAGACAACAGGTTAAATGCTGTTCCTATAGTTCTATATACCGAACACAGAGCTTCAGTTTACAGTTTTCTTATAGTATCTGCTTAAGGCAAATGGTATTGGCTCACCTCTCACACAGAACAATTTAGGATCAGAATTTATAGAAACAATTTTGTTTAAACTTCATAAAGAAATATCCAGGGTTTTTCAGAAACCAGGGACATTTAAGGTTACCATCTCGCTCCGGGACAAGATGAACTTGCTCAAGAAACGGGCTGCCTGGATATTCAGAGTGAGTTAGTGGAGTCCTTGCACCCTGCAAGGGGCTTTGTGAAAGAAGACATTTTGAAGGACAGCAAAATCTCAGAATTCCCTGCGTATCTTCAGAGTCTGGTGAACGGATGTGTGCAGGAATAATGTGTAACTGAATTACTGACTTATGCTCTGATTTCTCTTACACATACACTGTTGCCTTAAGTGAATAAATCGTTCAATACTGTCAAAACAGGAATAAAAGCTTGTGGACATTGGCCAACATAGAAGCAATATGTCTTTATTATGATATTATTTTCTAAAGAAGCCACTTCCACATAAAATCTAAGATGCTAAGAAATAGCTGGAAGGGCAGACCAGAGGACGGTCGTTTCCCACAGCACACATCTCACCCAAACCAGAATAACACTTATTGCTTATTACTGTGAGCTATATTCAGTTTAAAACAAACAGTAAAACAGTAAAAAAGCAGAGGAGAGGGTTATGCCAGCCCTGAGATATTAGCAAGACCTAATAATATGCTAACTTGCTAGTAAAACCAAGTGTGGTTACAGAGTTCATCTGTGTTAATAAATGTAACCCCTTTTTGTGTAAGAAATAAGAAACATGCAGCCTCAATACTGTTGGTGCAGTTAGAAACAGCAAGTTATGTCTCACAGACACAGTTGTCAGACACAGTTGTCATACAATAGGTTTGTATTTTGCTTATATATTTTGACAGATGTTCGTCATTTCCAAGCTATATGCCCTGGATAGCTCTTCAAATCATTTTACTTTTCACGGTTCATTGATGCAAGAGTAAAACAAGAGTCTGCATCTTTCAGTTCAATACCGTGGAACTATGTGGTATGCTTCTGTCATTCCTAGATGGAGGAAACTGGAGAAAATACAACAGAGTTAGTTCTGTGTCTTTGTCAAGACAACGTCTGCAGTTCCCTAGTGAGTGTACAGTGTTAGTATCCAGGCAGAGGTGCTTAAAAGTGGCATTGAAATAAAAATTTGCAGTTCTGAAATCCTTGTTCAGCTTCTAACAAACCCTTAAAGCGCATACAGTCCACAGGGCCTGATGATCTTGTTCAGGCACCCAAAGTTTTGTTTACTCAGCAGTCCTTCATGCTCTGCAATGCTGAGCTGCGATGGCATCTCTCTCCCACTCTCAAGTAGAGATGTTGGAAAGCAGGACTGCTGTGCAGAAGGCACTCTCACATACATAGCCAGACCATTCCTATGTGTACAGAACAAAAAGCGTAGCCACGGATGAATCTGTTTAAAGAGCATGTGGGAAGGAAGGGACCCTGCTTCTATGCTGCCAGGCCCCGACTGCAGACCCTGGCTCTTCTGTCTTTCCCCGCTCCTCAGGTCCAGGCTGCCCCGCTCAGCCCAGCCCTGCCGCAGCCCGGCTGGGCAGCCTGGGATCACAGCACCAGGAA
>Ga0065711_1027919_pt1 | contig 44952 bp, 31 predicted proteins | sample Hoacrofraction12_FD_59098 | JGI IMG/M metagenome (GOLD analysis project Ga0065711, IMG submission 59098) | Hoatzin crop microbial communities from Cojedes, Venezuela - Epithelial fraction 12 v2 (version 2) | ecosystem: Host-associated > Birds > Digestive system > Esophagus > Crop | place... | reverse complement strand
TTTTTTTTTTTTTTTTTTTTTTTTAATGATTTAAATGTCTGAGTTTTAATTTGTTCTCATGCACCAAACAGAGAAGACGTGTAGGTACTTGTGTGAGATTTAGTGTTTCTCCTTCTCTCTCTCTCTGTTGATTTGCCTTCCATGGCTGGGTTCACCCAAACTGGCTGAAGACTGGTGCCACTTCTGCCGTGCCAGGCCTGTTCCTCTGAGACCTGAGGAGCAGGAGGAACTGGCATCCCCATTGCTGCCACCGCCTTGGGGACCGCGGGGCTTTGGGAGCGGGGGGATGGCGTGAGGCTCTCCTGGAGCTTGCCCAGGCCGTGGGCTGGGGGTCACAAGCTGCTCCTGCCTACTCTCCGCCCCCAAGACATTATGTCTTGGCGCAGGGGGCTTTACACCGGCTTTACACAAGGTCAAGTCAGAGTTAGGTACTGCTGAAGCTAGCCCAGGAGCCTTCTAAACAGGGGAAGAATTTATCGCTGTGATCTGAGAATATTCAGTGAGATTCAGTTAGCTATTGAATTTTAATTTTTTTTTTTAAAGAGGAAATTCATTCTTTTTTTTCCTATCTGAGATAAAAGCCCAGCTGTGGTAGCTGCTGGAGCTGAAAGGCAGTCTTTGTCTTCAGCCCGTGGAGAGGTCGGGGGTGGAACGGCACAGGCAGCGTAGTCAGATAGATATTGAGGCCATCTGTTTTCTTTGATACCCGCTCGTTTGAATAGCACTGAACTTGATTTTTCTACTGCTGTTTTTTAGGCAGTACAATGTATTTCCTCTAGATGGTGGTAGGTACTTAAAAATTACACGTGCAGTATCTGTGTGATACCTTCCATAGTCCAGCTGTCTGTACGGCTCTGTAGACGTATGACATATGCTTGTCAAAGAAGTTTTACTAGATGCAGGAATTGTGCTGGGAGAGATTTCAGCTTATATGACCGATGCCCGAACAAGCAATAATAAAATTCGAGGAGCTTGTTCCACAGTCCACTTTTTCACAGTCAGAAAAGCACTGAATTTCAATAAGTTTATTCAGCAAGTAGGAAATAATGCAGAATATCTCTGTGCCTGGTTTGCAGATGTGCCCATGTGAGGGCAAAATTAAATGAAAATATTTTGGAATTTTCAAGGTGGTACTGCTTTAAAATTATGGTTAATAGAGCTTATGTAAATCTCTCATACAGCTTGGAAAAACCTCATATACCTGTTTTATAAATTTATATTGGCACTGTGTCTTTTTATAGACCCTTTAAACATAAAGTACCCACACTGTACGTAGAAGTGTGACTTACCTCTTACAGGAACCCCAGCCAAGTAGACAAAGGCTAGATCAAGGTTATTTTTCCCACCGCTAGTATTTGACAGTCTTTGTAGTGTTACAGAATAGCTACTTAACATCAATTCAGTTTAGTAAATGAACAAGTGCCGTATAATAGGATAAAACTCCCCCACAGAATATAACTAATACTAGCAACTCAGTAAATTTTCAGGAGCATTCAATTTTAATTGTATGCCAAAACATTTCTGTGGGATCTTTAATAATCCAAAGTATAGGTTACATATGCTTCATTTTTGCAGCTGTATGTTTTATGCAGATAAACAGCAAGGGCCAGGAAGAAATCAGTTTCAGGAGACCCGTTCTCATTTACAGAACTTCAGTACCGCACTAGAGCTTTAGTCTCCAGGCTCCTTCTGCCCTCACTGTGGTTTGAAAAGGAGCGTCTGCAGAGGTACTGTCAGGGCAAAAGGGCACTGGTCTGAACAACGCTGTTATTTTGGAAGCCGACGGCGTTTCCTCGGGAGCTGCATATGTGCCTGCAGATACAGCAGCTAATTCTGCAGAAAGTTGTCTGCTCGGTTGCTCGCTGGAGGCCGGCCCCACTCCGTGCCACGGACCTCTTCCACTTTCGCCAGTCCATTTCTCCTGTGCCTGTACTGAGGGGGTAACAAGGACTGACAATGATAAGATAAATGAGGCTGGAGTGAGAAACTGGTGCAAACTGGAGGGAAGGGTAAGAATGGTGGGCACGCTGTTCTCAGATCCAGTTGAAGTCTAGCTTCGAAGTAAGCTTCTTGGTACCTCACAGGTGTGAGATCACCAGCTCCTTAGCAATTGCAGGAAGGAGAAACCTGTCTCCTGCCTCTTGTCTGTGCGGTACCGAATGCAGTTGTAAGAAAGAAAGTTCGGGGAATTTCTGTTGCTCTCTTCCTCGGTCTCTCTGCCTCTTTCCCCCTCATCCTTTTTGACTAGCTGCTGCTCCAAGTTTTTGCTGTGAAGCTGGTTGTTTGTCTGCCCATGAGATTTTTAAAGAGCAAGAGTGGAAGAGTGCTGTTCTTTGGTACCCAAAAAGAGCAACAGCCTCTTCAGGCAAAAGGAGCCCTGACTGCACGGACTAGCCAGAATTGTCATTAGCGCTGGTCACAAAGGGTAGACTGCACATGTATTTTTAATGAAATCAGGGGCTATCCGGTTGCTAATGGCTCTTATCTAAAAAGCTTCCTGCTTGCCACAGCTGCTTAACCAAGTCTTGCCTTGATATCTAGATATAGCATGACCTCTGTGCATTTGTAAAATTTGTATACGTGACAGGCAGCAGATGAACAAATCCAGGAATCACTGACATAGCTGACATTAAAAAAAGTAGGAGGTATTTATCTCTGCTGTTCTGGAATATTTTTCGTTACAGTGTGCCAGGGATATCTCTTATTGTCATTGTTATTCAATAACAGAGGAGGGTTATCATCCCTTTATCCCACCCTTCTCCTTCAGCACTTGAATTTGCAGCCATCCACAGGTGGTGTGTAGCTTTGCCAAAGCCAGGAGTGGTGAAACTGCTCGGGCAAAAAGCACACAAGACCCCCGTACCCCTTTCCGTAGCAGGTAAGCGATCCACTGAAAATACATGGAGATGTTTTAGGAAATGCACTGAAAGGCTAACAAGGCTTGATTCAACACCCCTCCCTCCTGCCAGAGCCAATTTTAAACCAATTTCCTTCTTTTGATGTACCTTTTTATCCCTCTTCTGCTGTGTGTGTTCAACTTGTGTGATAATTGTGCCGATTTATTGACTGGATTTTCCATGTGCTGCTGCTTTTGCACTTTTCATCGCAGGGGTGCTTTCCTGTCTTGCTGTGTGACTCAGAAATTTATGCTGGAAACAGTTAAATGCAGGTGTGCTGGAGCTGGAATGAGCTGGCTGAGATGAAATGATGAGAATAGAGCATATAAAATAACCACAGAGCTTCCTGTCCGTAAGCCTCTCGGCACATGTCAAAATAGAAGTGAGAGACACCGGTATTTCTGTAACGTGTCTGAAAGTTCATCAGGAATTTTCTGAAGACTGGCAGAGGTTTTCCTGTAATTTTTAAGCTTTCCTGAGCATCTGAGACTTGGGGAAAAAAGAATCCGTCTTTTTTCTGACTGCTTAGCAAAGGGCAGGTTGCAGTGAGAGCCCCTTACCTGAGTGCTTAGGCTGGGATGAGCAGTGGCCGCGCTTTGAAATTTGCCATTTCCTATTATTATTGAAGGGATGGAGGCTTGGCACAGGGTAATCTGATACACCCTGTTGTTGCAGGGAAGGATGGGACTTCATGTCCTGCTGCCGTGTTTCCCATCTATAACCATTACGGCGACTGTGTGAAGGGGCCAGGCCCAGTGCCCTCACAACGGGGAGAGCTGCATAATTACCGGCGATCCCAGCCAGCACTTGCACAGTGCTTTAGGAATTGGGTTGCGTGGCCAAAAGACTTAGTAAGAGGGAGGACAGCGGCGTTGGAGGGGTAAGGGAAGAGGCTTAGGGTCTGGCAGCGGCTGCCTGGTGGGAACAAGGCTTTGGGGAGTTATAATTATGTCGATCATTTGGGGTTGAGGGATGTCTGCAGAATCTGCTGGACCCATTTCATGGAAAATACAAGCTTGCAATCGCTGCCCTGCCGCTGCCCAGAGCTCCGTTCTTTCAGCGGCTCGTCTCTGCCGGTGCCATTACGGGAGGCTTCAGAGGAAACCTGCCAGGGGAACCTGGGAATAAGCTACCTGAAGGCAAAATTTCTGCCTCGCGGTGTGCTCTCGGTTGGGTAGTGCTGGGAAGCGGGTGGGTTTAGATGGGTTCTCCAGCTCAGAAATGCAGCTCTTCACTGAGGGGTGATGTGTACGTGTGGTACATAGAACCGGGTAGTCTCTTGGTAGCTGTATAAAGAGCTGGGTGCTTGTAAACCGGTGTTAAGTTTTCATAAAATTCCAGTGGCTTGTTGCAGGGAAGGGGCAGGCAAGGGGCATTGCTCGAACTGCTTTGCTCGATCCTTGCTGTCACTTGGTGCTGGGCATAGGGAGTGTTAGGACTGTCAGAAATAGCTGCTTTGCAAATCCTGTCTGCAAATGTAATGCCAGGTAGAGCTCGGAAAGTGAGTACGTCTGCAGTGGTTCCTGGGGAAGGAGGCTGAGGAATTTGGGGTTTTGGCTATCTTTTTAAATACTACTAAAATTAGGAAGGATTTCCTAGAAATCAGAAATGAGATTGTTAGTGCAGGTATTAATGCCAAGCATGGAACTCTCACAGTGGTCTTTTTTCCAGCAGAATTTTCAATAGGCTTATGGTAAGCAATTTTTAATTACATTATTTTTCTTCTTTAGCAAAAGAAACAAGAAATTACATAAAAGCATTGCCTCTTACAAATGAAAAAGTAAAAAAAATCTGAAACAGAAGTTACAGGAAGCTATGCATACAGCAAAATAAAACAAATATAGCTTTCTGATACTTTTATAAAGTATCATGGAGATCTAGCAATCCTTCATGAATTAAATGTTTATAGCAACTTGAAGCATGTCAGGTCAAACTGGCACAGCTGTTTAGATTCTCAAGTTTGAAACATCAGCATGAATGCATAGGGAATTTGAGCTAACTGGTAAGTAAAGATTTCCCCCACTTATGTGCATTTGGCATCTGTTGTATTTTAGGTGTGATGCCTCATTATTCTGTTAGCGCTCCTAAAACTGTGTGTTTCGAAATGTGGACTGATTCTCCCCCAAAAAAGGGAATCAAAGTTAACAAACCAGGAAATCCAAAGAAGTCAGGAATGAGTGAGTTCATGGAAAATCTGTGCGATATTTTGCAGCTTGGTAGGAGTATAGCTTAATTGTAAAGTGGAACAATTAGTGATTTATACAGTCAGCTCACTGGACACGTATACATACAAATGAGGTATGGTTACAACAACCTGAATAAAAGATATTAATATTAAAATTTTATATATTGGAAAGATAAATAAGTGTTAGAACGTCTTATTTAAGTAGCTATTCATTTCTGTGAAATGTACTTTTAATTTTTTAAGTTCTTCTTCCATGTTAACTTTGATTCTTCATCTTGCATTGTAATTTATTTATGTATATCTGTCTATTATCTGTAAGTACTAGAGACATACATGGAACTGGAGGGCTTTAATCCTTTACTTGAAAAAAACCCAACACCCCCAAAAAACCCAGCAATCTTTCTTAACTTAACCTTTACTTTAGCTCACATGTGACGCTTAGTGCTAATATCTTTTTTCAAACTAGGAACGACAGCGGCTGGAGACAATCCTCAGTCTGTGTGCAGAATACTCCAAATCTGACAGTGACCCTGCTGCAGCTACAACAGTTGCTGATGTTCAAAAAATCAACAAAGAACTCGAAAAACTTCAGCTCTCCGACGAGGATTCGGTGTTCGAAGACTCCCAGATGAATCTGGAAACGCGGTTCAGAAGCCACCTGAAATCATCCGCGAGCGATTCGGATTTCTCGGAGCTGAGCAGCCACAGTCGCGGCACCACTCCGTTCCTCTCCTCCAGAGGGCTGAGAGCCGACGAGCCCTTCAATGAAGGCGCCAAGCCCCCGCCTTTCACTGCTCCCGGCTTCCTGAAGGACGCCACTGAGTCGTCCTACCTAAGCATCTCGCCAAAGGTAACACTTCGTGGGAGGGAAGAGTGCAATCCAGGTCCAACTGCTCAAAATCCTCCTCCAGGAGTCGGCTATCCTGGCAGGGGCCACGGTTAGGGTGGCTTAGGTGTGAGGATTAATCTCGGAGCTCATACAGCTTAGCAGCAAGCAAATGATTATTTCGTTTTCTGTGGAAGCTGTTGGTACTGGAAGTCTTTTTTTCAGAGGGATGTGCTTTTCAGGAAGAGTTTTAAGGTTTTCTGAGGGAGAAGGATCTGCTTGAACAATTATAGCTACTTAAATAAGGAAGGTTTCAGGAACCCTGCTTAGCACTGTGCTGGGATGCAGGAGGGAAGGGAAGCTCTGCTGTCTTCTCCCAGCCCGAGGCTCCTGTCTTCTGTAAGAAGAGGATGTCTTCTCGTGTGCAAACCAGAACAGTCGCACGAGAGGTGAAGAGGAGCTGCCAGAGCCGAGCTGACTGTCCTGTCTCCTTTCCCGGGGCTGGACCTGAGCCACTCCTCAGATCCGCTGTTGCCCCTCATGGGGTGCGCAGCAGCAGCCAGCCTCCAGTCGCTCTAACCCAACTCCTGCTTTTGATAAGCTGCAGCTCCTTTCCCGTCTACTTCATGCTGCTGTTCCGTTACCAAAGGGACGTTGTCCCTTAAAATTGAGCTAACAGCATTCCTAAGAATTTCCTTCAGCCAGGGCAGCTCAGCCTCCACTGGGCTGGGGCAGGGGTCTTTCGTGGTCTTGGGTCAGTGCCTAGGCTCTGGTGTGCCAGGCCAGCAGGGCAGCAAACCCTGGTGACAGGCAGCGTGTTAAGTAACTCTGTTCCAGAGCTGGAATCGGGAGCGTAATCGGACCAAGCAAAGCCGTAAAAGCAGGCTTCTATTTCACAAATTCACACCTTCAAAATACTTTGTCTCTCTCATTTTTACTGCTGCTTACACACTGTTTAAGCTTCAGCACATTTATATGTCTAACGTGAATGGTATTTAAACTCTGCTTAACTTACATACACCTTCATAGTCAACAGAAACGTGTATGTGTAAAAGAAGAGAGAGATGCGATAGAAAAACATTTTGTCTTATAAAGGGGTATCTCTCTGGAAATCTGTCTGCTGAGTCTTTCGGTGTGAAATGATGTTGAACAGAAATGTGCTGTTCTGGCTTTACTTGGCCTTTCCCTGTTGAAAAGGCAGCAAGGCGTTTCACTTACAAGTTACTGTCGTCTTGCATTTCTTTCACATTTGTTGCTTTCTTCGTGCAAGTCAGAGATCCTATTTTAAATTCTTATTAGGAAGTTGAAATCGAAGACGTTATGTCAGCATTATCTGAACAGGATACCGGACAAAAAGAGGCTTTCCTGCTGGGATTACTAACGCTAATCAAGGAATACCATTCATTCATTCATTGTAAAGGGAGTTCTGCTAAGCCCGGAGAAAAGCAATAACAAGCAACTGCGTTAATGAGACACAGCTCATTGTTTTAAAATATCGAGATGGGATTTGTCCAGGATAAAATGCCTGCTCTCAGAATAGCCGTGCGGTAGCCGAGCGGGGCCTCCTTTGAGCCAGGCTGCGTGGTCCAGTGGTTAACGCGAAGCCCTGCACGCAGCCCACTTCTAGTTCTGCGGGGGGATAATGAGCGAGCAGCCTGACCAGAGTAATGGGATCGCAGGCCCCTGGGGTCAGATGAACATGAAGAATACCTTTGAAACTCAATGCTCTTTGATCAAGCCTTTGCTGGTATACGATCACAGGTATTTTCTTAATAACGTTGTTTAATTCTTGGCACAGTTATCTAGTCAGTAAGTGGCAATGAAAAGAACAGCGTTAAGGGTACTACTTCCTCAGTGCTAGCTGGGCAGACAGAACCAACTCTTGTGCTTAGTTTACAGAGGCTGCCCATTTTAATGGCTGGTGACAAAAATGTCCTGTCCTAACTCTTGGCTTTTATTATAGGAACAGATGAAATTTACACAAAAAGAATCTTCATCTATCCGTGTTATTTTGATAAGGGAAAAATTGGATTTTTACAACCTAAATAGCACAGCATGTGAAGTATTCTCAAAGCTTAGGTGTTAATAATTCCTGTAGCATGAATAATATTTACTGTTAAGTATAGTATTTACTTCCAGGCACTGGAAGTAAAGTATCATGTTTGTTTCTCTTGTATACCTTCTAAATTTAGCAATAGCAATATAGTAGATATGAAATGTGCAATGGGTTCAAAACCAGCAGCACCATACATGTCGAGAATGAGCACAATGTGAAAGGGGGAAGGAAAGACAACATTTAACTCTTTTTCTGATGACCCTCTTGTAACCTGCAACTGCAGATACCAGAATGCACAAGCGATGAGCAAAGAGGGCAAGAGCTTGGTCGACTGGAGGAGGAGCGCATAGTAATACTAAATAACTTGGAAGAACTTGAGCAGAAGATCAAAGATTTAAATGACCAGATGGATGAATCCTCAAGAGAGGTATGAAATATGTTTTGATTTTAAATGTCTCTCTTGTCGCGTATGTCTACGTAGCATAAGTCTGATGGGTTCAGCAAGGACGTAGAGAACTCATGGACGTATGTAGCCTTCATATTTTGTGCTTTTTCACCAGGACTAGGCACAGAATCACGACCCTGGCAGTGTCCTACTAAGAAGGTTAATTTTCCCCAGAGAGGAGATGGATGTGATGTTCGGATTAGCCTTTACCAGCTATAACCATTATACCCCTAAGTGGAATTAGAACAGTCTTGCTTGTTTAATGGTCACTCAGTTGATCTAAATACCTTGTGTCACTTGGGAGTTTTATGGTGGTATCTCCTGTGACCGTTTAAAGAGAAAGGAAGTGAGACAACTTCCTTTCAAACCTCCTTGGCTTTACGGTGGCAAGGGTATGTTGGCACCCTCTTGACTTGTGGAATCTCACAGTTGCAGACTAAGCTGGCCAGGCATTTGGGTTGTGCTTGCTCCAATTATCAGCGACAGGAAAGAAACAGCTGTTCCAGAAGGGTTTCCTACGGAGCCTGGGCACAGAGAGTCGGTACAGTATCACAACAGGAGGAAGCACAGAGAAGTGTTAGAAAAGAAAAAGTTTTGGAAAAAAGAATCTTCAAACTAAAGTTGGTTTGGACTTTATCTTTCAGTATTTTATGTGGCAGTTTTACTTTTCCTCAGATTTGTGATCTCTTTTATTTTAACTTTCTCTTGTCGGAGTAAAACTTAATTTTTTTTTTCTTTTTAAAAAGTTTCTCTGTTGTGAATAATCACTAACTTGCTCCCCTTCCCCCTGAAAATAATGTGTATCAAGATTTCTTCTTAATCTGGACTGCTTCTGAAAATTGTTTTGTGTTCCTAGCTGGATATGGAATGTGCCCTTTTGGATGGGGAACAGAAATCTGAAACAACAGAGCTGCTGAAAGAGAAGGAAATATTGGATCATCTAAACAGAAAAATAGCTGAGCTGGAGAGAAATGTTATTGGTGAAAAGACAAAGGTAACCGAGTTATCCTAGCTAGCTGTGTGCTCTGTTCATCTTGATCTTCAAAATGCATTTGTATGATTAACATATTGATGGAGGTTATTTTATGAAGTACTATTTATAAGTAAATTTACTTGACAAATATGGAAGAAAAAAATAGTTGTCTCGTCATCATCTCCCTGTAACAGTCTTGTTTCCCAAGGTGTGATTGACAATCAAATTACAGTGTGCATAAGTAAAAAGACCTGGCCAACTGTGAAGATATTTTTGATTAATAAAAAAGTCTATATAGGGATTGGATTTGGGTTATCTGTTGTTTAAAAAAAACAGTATTAATTGAACAGTTTTGCTGCCCTCCATTGTAGGTTATATACTTTGAATTTAAAAAAAAAAAAAAATCTCAGCAAAAGCACAGAATGAAAGTCATCTGTGGTTTCAGAAGAAGATTTTATCTATTACTATATAGGATGCTATACAAGATGTCTGTCAACTATGTAATTTTAAAGTAATTATGTTGGTTTATTATATTTACTGACTGACAATTTTAATACTGTAGAACATTCTCTCTGTGATCAAGTCCAAGGTATTAATTAGTTCTCCTATACAGTCAGATACTTCACTGCTCTCAAATACGTAGAAAATATATATAAGCATATATCTGCAAAATAGGATAGCACTGTAATAAGATTTTAAGTGCAGAAATGCAAACGGCCTGCAAGATGAAGCTGTGCCTCTCAAAGCAGGGAGCGCTGGTTCCCTCCAGCAGTCTCTCCATGGGCCTCGCCAGGCGGGCAGGTCCCTTCCCCACGGGGCATGTGCCACGGCCCGTAGTATCTCAAGGTCAGGAAGTTTTTTCCAGGGCTTTCAGCCAGTAATGCTTCCTTTTTTAATTCCATCCTCTACCTCATAATTTAAACCTGTCGCTTATGGAGATACTCTAGCTAGTCTCCCCCCCTTTTTTAAAAAAATTTCCAGAAATGTCTGGAAGTCTTCTGCATTATTTGCTTTTGCCTAGACAAGCTGCACATTCTTAGCTCTTTCACAGTTCCCATTTAATTCACGCCTTATAGCTGGCATTGTTTTATCTGAGCTTTTTGTCTTCAGTTTCTGCCAACCCTGTCATAAGCCTGAATGCTGTTTTGTGGCTGTACTCATCAAGCCTGTGCCTGGGAAGGAGAGTGGTGCTCCCACCTCTCTGCCCTGTGGAGTAACAACAGACATCCACTTTAAGCTGGGACTTTTGTGGACTTTCCTGCCTGCACTTTTCCTTGCTCTCATGTACCTCTCTGTGATCCTTCAGCTTTTGGTGCTGCCTGTGGTCGCGTTTCAAGTTGTCCGTGGAATGTGTTTCATACTGGGTTTTTAGTATAAATATGAGTTTAAAGTTGGTAAGAGCAGATAGGGTAGTGCAAGCAGATACCCTCTGAAAGGACGCTGCTAGGAGTTTTGCTTGGTAGGTGGTAACAAAAAACATATCCAGAAGTTCAACAGATCTTTTGCCTTTTATATTTGTTCTCTAGTAGCCTGAAAGTTCAATGAAACTAACAGAAATTACTCTAAAACCTGTAGGTTGTTTAAACTTCCTTGCAATCATGTGATGGAACATTAGTGTGTAGCAGTCAGAAAATTAAAAGCCAGGTCCAGTTTAAATTTTCAGTTGAACTGAAACATGGAAAGCAGCCTAGAAAGAGCACTTTGGTTATTTAAAAGGCAAGTTCACTCAAAACATTTTTTTCAGTTGAGTCATGCCACTAGTCAGATCACTTACAATATTTATTTGTCTTTTCTTCTGTGTTCCTTTTTTTTTTAAACAAACAAACAAAAAACCCAGCTGTGAATGCGTGCTCTAGACTTAAAGCCATGGCTCAGTTAATACTGAAATTATCTTTGTAGAAATAAACTCTAAGAGAGCCCACAGGTTTTGTTCTGGAAGATGTCTGAAAGTATTGCATAAAAGTGAAAGTTTAAAGAAGAAATGGGAGACAAGCTTCTGCAGACAGGCAAGATGCAAAGTGACAGCTGAAGTGTTCTGGAGAAAGTAGTGTCAGCCAGCAAAACAGATGGCACTCATCGTATGCACAAATAAAAGTTCTGGTTGACTTGAAACAACAGTGTTTTTTTGAAGCTGGATTTGCGTGTCTGTCCGTTTAAGGTTGCAGCCCTGCAGATCGGATCCAAGGTAGGCAGCATCTTGGCTCTGTAGTAGTGCAGGACCAGAGAAGGGGTGCCTGGGGGGAAGGGCTAGGTGGACCTTGTTGCTGAAATAGTTTGACACTTAGGACCTCCTCAACAGCATTGAGGCTCAGGTTTTGGCCGGTAGTTCTTACCCTGCTGGTGGTACTTTCTGTGGTGTTTGTTGCAAGGACGAGTGTCCCAGTATAATACCGGTGGTGCTTCCTGGCAAGAAGCTGTCAGGTGCCACCACTCGGACAGTGGTTACATTTCCGTCAGGGTAAGGGAATTCACTGCATGGTGTTGTCTCAAGGTGAGAGGGAGAGTTAATTTCACTGATGAATGATGCTGGGGCGTTAGTGGTGTCCAGGATGGCATTTGTCTCTGGAGTGACTTGAGCGTCTGCCGGAATCTGCCACTGACCTTGGCACCTGTTGGACAGGAAACCCCTGCCTGGTTGTATTTCATCCTTACCCATGCACCTGTTTGAAAAACTTGCAGTTTATGATCTCTCTTTTTAAGAATTTCACAAGCGAATTACTGTGCCATCCCAAGTACTTTAAATAGACTGGAAGTTTTTGTGCTATGTTCTACCTGATTTTTTTTTTTTAATGCCCTGTGCACAATTCATTTAGATGAGGACAAAAAGTTTTGCCAACTTTTGCACAGTTTTAAAGCCACAGTTTAAAAAGTTTCTAGTCCATGTGAGGCAAGAGAATCGATTGGAAAACATACTCGAAGGCAGAAGGCAAAGAGAGTTGTGAGTTCAGTTTTAGGCTGTGCCAGTGTGCTCTTTGCTGTGGTACCGTGTCTCTGTGTCCCAACATCTTGCTTGTAAATCAGGAGTGCTTTTTGCAAGTGGGTTTGTACGTTACATGGTACGCTGCATCCTGGTCTCTTCTGAGTCCTGTGCTCAGCCCTACCTGACCACGTGGCAGGGCTGACGGTGAGGAAGAGGAACGAATTGATGGGGAAGACAATGTAGCGCACACGCTGTGGTGGGTTGAAAGCGTTTCCCTTGCCTTGGTGTGTATGCCACCACACATTGTAAGGAACGAAGCAATTGGTGTTGATTTACTTAGGTTTTGGAAATAAGAGGAGTTGCTGTTTTGAAAAGAAGATGACAAAGCCTTTCAGCACCATTGCAGAACTCTGTGTAATTTGTAATTCTGGCTGTGGTGCAGCTCTGCCAGGTACAGGTGCTGACAGGGCTCTCTTGTCCGGGCTGGGGTAGCTACGTCCAGAGCTGGGGAATGGGAATGCTGTTTGGCATGGCCTGTGCTTTCAGCTGTGCTGGGCATCATGGCAGTGTATGGAGGAAGGCCTAACTTTGCCTCCATGGTCGTGCTTGAGCACAGCTTACGATCATCTCATTCTTTCTTTTTTTTTTAACTACCATGCACTGCAGGTTTGTATACAGAAAAAGATGACCAACTATGTATTTGAATAGCAGCATTTAAGCTATTAATTGCAAGTTCCAGTTATGCAGGGACAGCCCTGATAAGTCACTAGTAACACAATTCGACAGATGTAGCTTGAAACTCTCCAGGAAAGAGCTTTGCTACAGATATTGACAGAATTACTCAGAGCGCAGCCTGCTCTGGAGGGAGCCGAGCTGGGCAGTCCCCAGGAACACGCAGGCAGGTGAGCCATCTCCTTTTTTCCCTGCCACCCGACCCAGCTTGCCGTGATTACTGCGGCACTCCTTCGTGTTACGGTACTGTAGGTGTAGAATAGTGACGCTATTGTTCCCAGTGGAGTAGCGCCTCAGCTCCCCGGGGCTATTTATGATGATGACTTCCTCCCGATGACTCTTCGCTCACGAGACATCATTCAGGATTGACATTTGTCTACAAGGAAGCTGGAGAAAATAGTATTTACCCGACTGAATGTAATCCAGATATGCAAAGTTCCTTCTTTTCATACAGTGCTTCCTTAGTCTGTGTAGTTTTCAAACGTGCCGTCCAGCGTATGTGGAGAAGGGTGATTAATGACTCGCTGTGCCTGATGTCTCCAGGTTAAAGCATGAGGTGGAAAGTAACAACATAGCCGGGGAAACAAAGAATAAATCAGTGAGCATGAATAAACAGGAATAACTGAAAATGAGTAATGAATTCAGCAGAAGTGCTGTGGGAGGTAATCACAGCTAAGTGGGAGTTTTGGCAGAGAGTTTGAAAGCAATTATTTATGCAAAGGTTTAGACTGCATTTTAGGAGAGGGAGGTTATTCCTCTTTTTCTGGAGGACCTTTGCCTAATGCCATGGTGGAAATACATGCTCTGGGACTCTTTTATCAAACTGGGTTTCCTGTCCGTTTTCGAGTGCAGAAATCGGGAGCAGCTGGCAGCGGATAACTCATCTTTTTTTGGAATACATTTAATTTTGTCCGCATGCTTTTGTGGAAATATTTTTCAGTCATTAACAGAATATCCCAGACGTGCCAAGACGTTTGGAATCTCGGCCTCTTTACTGAATTAGTGCTGCAAAGACTTGCATGAATTGAGCCAAGGAAAGAGCAGCTGTCTGATGAGCTGTATGAAGGGGGACACCAGCAATGGAAGTTAAATATAATGGTGGTCTCTCCTCAGTCCTTTCTCTTCTGGATTCAAAATTCCTGCTGTTGTTTTTTGGTCCTGATGAATCTGGCAGATTTATGCCTCATAGTATAGTCTTTGAAATCTTTCCTGGTGAGATTCCAGTTCAGGAAGATGTAAGCGAGTGTTTTAAATGGATGAGTTATCATGTCTGTAACGTTATTAACCTCCTTAAGACATGATACATAAGATTAAATGTTCCGAGGAATCTGCATCTGCTTGGTATATCCACATAAGCATATCCTGTAGAGAGAACACTAATGAGGAAAAAGATGATTGTGGAGACTCAAGGAGAAAAATCTGAAGTCACAAGCTTTCTTTGAAAACAGTCACGGGAGCAATAGCAGGATGGGTTTTACCACGAAGGGAAATCCTCCTATGGTCATCTAGATGTTGGAGACTATACAGTATTTTAATTTTCTCTTGAAAAATTTTTTTTTTTAATGGTTTGGATTGTTTCCTCTTTTTCCACATTCATGAAAGAACAGTGCTCTAGATTTAAGGGTTTTCTTTTGCCTCCCCATTCACTAGGGCAACACATTGCAATGGTCGAAGAAAGAGTTTAGAAATTCCAGAAGACTTGAGTTGTCTTAGCAGCAAGTTAATGTGTCCAGCTATTGTGACTTTTTTTTTTACTTACAGCAGAGGGATTGCTTAGTCTGGTTTAAAATGTTTTTTAACATTAGTTTTATGCATGCATGTGAAAGAAAACCATTGAGATCTCTCACGCAGAGGCCATCGCTGTATACAATCTGTTATGATGCATATAATAAATTAGTTACCACTCATATAGTAAAAAGAACTATTATAAAATACCTTCTTCTATCATATTACACTCCTTTTCATATGTCTGGCATATTTTTTTTTTTTCTCTTAATGGATTCTTTCTTGAAACCCACAGGAATTTAGTGACAAATAACTAAATCATGACAAGTTTTATCCTTAAAAAGATCAAGGAATGCCAGAAAGAGTAGTCTGAAAGATACAGAAGTGGAGCGCATACAGTTTGTGCACAAGAGGATCTGCTTCATTTCAACAGTATTTTTTTTAATCGGAGTTGTATGTGCTCTGATTTGTATCAGCCATAGCACTGGAAATGCTTTCGGTTTGCAAGAGCGCTGGGAGAGTTGGTAGACCTCAAGTTTCACACTTTCCCCACATGTACCCTTTGCCCCTTTCAGTAAGTAACCACTGAAGAGCAGATAACAATTCCTAGCCTGCTTTCTGTTAGGGACTAGACTATTTTCTTGTCTATTTTTGTACAAATTTGTGGCAAGGCTTAGGCCAATTCCATCAGTGAGTTGTTAAAGTAAAATTTTCTTGGTTTTCCACTTATTCTCCAAAATGTTTTACTGAATGCACAAACTCTGTAGCATCACATCACCTCCCGGTAGAAAGGAATCATTTCTGTAGTTTGCTCTTTCTCCTCCACTTCTAGCTTTTGCAGTAGATTATTTTGGAGAAGGGGAGGGATGTTCTTTTGGAGTGTGAAAGAATAAAGTTTGGCTAGAGGTGAAAGCATGAAGATGAGATGAAGAAGCTGTTCAGAACAAAGGACTGCAAGTGCTTCCGCTTGTTTCTCAGAAACCTGTGAGATTTGTGAGACTAGCGGATTCCATGCTGAGAGACAGGGCGTGCACGTCTGAAGCTGGGTGTGGGTAATGAGGTGTTGCTACCTTAGAACAATGATTTGCAGGTGAGTTGGACTGAGGAAGATACTCGAGTACTTCAGACTGGAACGTTTAAAGTATAAGAGCCTGTTGGATAGGAAGGCATTCAGTATTTTTTTTTTTCTTTGTTTATGGCTTGTAGGTTTCTTTGCAGTTTCTCTTTCTCTCTGAAAATAACACATACTTTGGGTTTTTTTTTTTGGCTTGTTTGTTTTTTCTGATTTTTTTTAGGGGGGTGGTGTATGGGGTTGGAAGGTTGTAGAGTGAGCCCAATTCACCTAGCCATACAATCCATTTCACAGAGACCTGGTAAAAATGATAGGTTTCTTGCTATGTTTTTTTCCCATTTTATCTAGATTTTTGAGAGGCTTTCTCTGTTCCATCTGCGTTTACTCAGACTCATTTCTGCAGAGTCTACCAGTTTGTGCTGGAAGGTTGGTTCAGAAGGCGCAGACACATGCAGACATAGGCTGCTCTACAGTTTTAGCCTGCCCACCTGCAGTAGCAGAATGTGATGAACAACAAATTGAAAAGCAGAATTTCTCTGCAGAAGGGATGTGGGGACCTGCTGGGGTTTTAAGTAGCGGTATTGATCAGGCATAGGGCATCCTTAACCACAGGAGACTACACTGGGGCAATTGGTCTCTTTCTTTCTGCTGTTCACATTCTTCTAGGGGTTACAATTGTCTTTAATACTGTCCTTTTACCTCCTCTGTGTCCTCATCATCTATGAGACATGTTGGATATGTATTCTTTTTTTCTATCTCTTTTTGCCCTCAAATCAGTTCTACCAGATCTAAAGGTTGGTTTCCTTTTGTGACCCACGTCGGTCACTTATGGCCTGTGTTCACACCGTGGGTGCTCTGCTGACATCTTGCGGCTGTGCTCTTGGGGACAGTGTGACACATCAATTCTTTCTGCTGCTGTCCTTCACAATATTCAGGTATCCTCCAACACGGATCCCAGCTGTGCCCCAGCATCATCGAAAACCAAGTCAGTCCTGCTCTGTATCCTAGCTGACCCCAAGTTCATTTAACATCTGTCTAGAAGCAGACCACAGTGCAAGTCGGGCAGTAGGCTAAGATCAGATGTTATGCCTTACTGAGCTGTACTTCTTTTCTCTGGAAACAGGATGTTAAGAATTCAGCCAGACAACAGTGAACGCGACTCTGGAGTCAGCACTGGGGCTGGGAAGCGCTTGTCTGCAGGGAAATGTTTAACAAGTACAAGCTCACATGGTTAAGATGAGCAGCTGGAGCACGGCTGCTCCGGAGCGAACAGCGCAAGGGAGTCAGCCGCAGGCTCGCCTCAGCTGCGCCTCCCACTTAGCTTGCAAAATTATTAATCTTTTCCCTTCTGAAAGGACTTGCCTTGATCTGTTCGTAGAAAGGACCGTATGAAAAAATTCTGATTATTCATTTATTTGTCAAATTACTTTTGAGAATTAAATGGACTTTACCAATGCGCAGCCAGAGATGTCAGCGCACTGAACTCCCCAGCTGCAGAACACGTAATGCTTCTCCTCGCTGAAAGGGAGATTTCCTGCTCAGACTGCACGTTTTGAAGGGAGCCGGTCTGATGGGATGTTAGCACTTCCGATACTATAGATAGACCAGATGAGTATCACTTTCAATCTCAGAGGAGTACATTTCTAATTTCTTGAGGGAAGTAACGGTATCTCTGGCAGGATTCTCGGGGAGTTCTGTGCTTGCTGATGATGTCTCCTCACACTTCAGGTTGGACTTGCTTGTTAATGAGTGAGCGTATTTATGACAGCGCATAGACATTTAGAGAGCTATTAATAGCTTCAGAGGCACGATAGTGCAGTCCTTGCTGCTTTAGATCGCTAGGTGGGCAGAAAAGAAAAGCGAGAAACAATGTGGCAGACTGTAGGATGAATGTTAAATGGACAGCAAGGTTTGCGAGGAGGGCAATTGCCAGTTTATTCATAGATTTCCTTCCGTGTTAGAAGTAAGGATGATTGGGCAAGTGGGGTCCCCTGGGGCAGATGTCTAGAGGTGACCTCTCTAGAGTTGCATGCCTCTCCCTCGTTGTGCCGCTTACACGTGCTGCATCCTCCGTACTTCTGAGCCCTGCCACTACTGTTGTAAAACAGAGGCTAGTACAGGAAATCCGGGTAATTGAATATGCTGGCTTAGTTGCTCATTTTTACAAGCTTAAAAAAAATAAATAATCTTTTGTGTTCAGCATTTTGTTCATCTGATTCTGTGAGCTGAGAAGCTGCAAGTGTAAATGAAAATAACAGAGCTGGGAATTCGGCTGACATTGGGCTTTGATGAGAATGCTTCCTGTTGTTTTTTTTAAATACTGGGAAAATGAAATCTCAGCTGCTGATCCCTCTCAAGTTTAGAGATAAAACCATAAAGAAAGCAGGCAGCTAACACTTGTTTGTTATTGTTCCTGTACCACATGTGAGGGTTTGAGAACCTTGTCAGGAACAAAGAGAAGGTTTTGGGGAAAGGCCATCCCACAGTTGAAATGGCAAGGATGGTATACTAAAAGAAGTTTCTTCTCTACGGCATGAGCCGTCAGGATGCTGCAGAGTGTCTGATCATACAGCACCTGCCGAGCCATGCATGTGATTTTAAAATTGAATAATAGTTGGGACTGGAAAGAGGACAAACGAGTGGATGCCGTGACAGAATTCAACTGTTCTTGGAGCATTCAATAGAAGCTGAAATTCTGGGGCTGATACTGTTAATTTTTGAGTATTAAGAGAGTTAGAGACCATCTGAGAGAAGATGTGTAACTATAGAGCAACAAGTAGGAAAGGGGAACTGTACCAGTGTGACACTAGAAGGTAGCAGAGCACTGGGCTTCAGGGACTCACTTGATTATTTATGCCTGGCATATCAGGCATGTTGGTTTCTTCCAGTTATTAACTGCTTGGTTGAAGAAAAGGCATCTGCTATGTTGGCAGTGTAGATGCAAGTAAAAGGCATTGAAAAAATTCTTTGCACTCTGATTTATTCATTCCCAAACTTTGGTCCGTAGATAAATAATAGTCTACAAGGTAGTTTAGATAAATAATAGTCTACAAGGTAGTTTTAAGTGATCTACACCAGTCTTCAGAGCAGTGCTGCACAGTAAATCACGTAGTATTTTATTACAAAGGTTTAAAGGTTAAAGGCTTTTGAGGGTGAGAAGCAGTGTGCCAAGTACTGCTCCTGGAGTGGAGCGAGAGGAAAGCTGAACTGTTTGGAGGACACCAGGGAGGTCGAGCAGTCCCCTTTGATCCCTGAGAACAGGTTACAGTTCCCATACCCTGAAGCAAATGAATTAATTTGCTAAATCACTTGGTGTTTCTGCTGCAAGAGGATTTCCTGGCCAAGTTACTTCTTTATAAAGCGCTGTCTTGGTCTGGTTTTTCACTGCTTGCTAGATGTACTTAACTGTACAGAGGCACATAGGCATGTAATTCGTTCTCCTGGGAAGATCCATTTTCCCCTCACTGCCAGACTAGAGTCATTTTCCATCCATTTTGCTTTCTGAAAGCTGCTCTTTTCTCTCCTTCATCAGTTACCTCACTAACATGGCTACCATTTCCTCATCTTTTTTTTCTTTTTTTTTTTTCATTAGGTGAGACAAGTGTTTGGGCAGTGGGCTTTAATGGCGTCATCCAGGCACGGATACAAAACACAGTGATGAGGGAGAGAATTAATCACCGCACTAAAACAATTAATGTTTTGGTTTGATAATTTCGCATCCCACCATTGCATTTCAACTAACAAGAGGTTTCTGTCTCTGACCTTCGTGCTTCCACTGTTCATGAAGGTTTTGCCACACAGTCATAATCACTAACAACTGCTTGGGTTTGAAGGTAATTGTGTTTATTTTCTGGTTCATGCTTCAGGAAAAATTAAAACTTGATGCTGAGAGGGAAAAACTAGAGAGGCTTCAGGAGCTTTACTCCGAGCAGAAGACGCAGCTTGATAATTGCCCTGAGTCCATGAGGGAACAATTACAGCAGCAGCTGAAGAGGGTCAGTAGCAAGTTTCAAGATTGCACTAATTTTTTTTATTTTTTTTTTTTTAATAGAGTTAAGCGTAACATATTCTGTTTCCAGTATCCATCCAGTGTCTGAACGTATTTGCAACTTATAAATGTTAATAGTCACGAGGGTTATGTGTTTTTGTGGAATGCTTGTAATAGATAATGTGCACGGTGGCAAAGGAGTGCAAATGGGCGGATTAGAAACCATTTTGTGTTGAATGTTTTTTAAAGCTTTGGGCTACTTGGCTGTAATTAGCACCTTCGGCAGGCTGGGTGGTGTGGAAGCTGTTGTGATGTTTAGAAGGACAGTGGAGCAGAGACAGGAATTGAACTTTGGTCGGTGGGATCAGCCATTTTAGCAGCATTTTCCTGTCACTGTCGTCTGATCGTGTTGTGTACACCTCCTTTGCAATGCTCTAAGTGGCTGTCTCAGTGAGGCTGTGGATAACTTCTTTTTGTTTCAGTACATAACTTAGCTGTTAGCCTTAACTGTGCTTCGAAAAATTCGTTTTTAAGACTATATCACTTATTTTAATAGCTTTATTTGTTCCTACATTTTCAACAGTTGCACATTGGTATAATAACCTTTGCGTAAAGTCTGATTGTAACTTTATTTTGCATTATTTGAAACCGACGTATTGTTACAAGAATATTCAACAATAGAACAATATTGTCTGTGAAGATACAGTTAGTTTCTGTGGAAAGATTTTCATATTTATTAACGCTAAGTGGGTTCTGCAGCACATATAGCTAACTTTAGTTGAGGGGGAGAATCATTTTCAAAGCATCAGTACAGCAAGCTCAAGAGGCCACCTGAAAGTCAAGCTAGAATTTTTTTTTTCTGGCTTGAGTCTTCATATTGAGAATAAGGTCTGTAATGGCAGTGACCAAAAAAAAGGCTTTTTTGCTTTACAGGAAAAAGTCTTTAGATTTTGTTTTATTTGCAGAATTCTATTTTGTTTTTCAAGAAGCAAAGAATTAGAAAGTCCAACTTTGGAAATAACTATGTTAAATTCTTTTGTACTAACTGAGAAGTTTGCTGGGTTTTAGACATAAGAATTTTTGTAAGTAACCTTAAAAAAAAAAAATCAGTATTATGTAATGTCTCATACACATTAAAAGGAAACTCTGTATGGACTGCTGAGGGGTTGCTGCTTCCCAGCGTCTGTAACGAATATACGCGGTCCCTGTGGGGCAGGGAGCACACGTCATCAGAGACTGGTGGAACCTGGGGGCTTGTGGAAGGCACTGAGGGAAAGCACTGGTCTTCCTGATGGCTTATTTCAAGTTAATTATCACTCTTCATCCAAGTGCAAGCGCAAAAGCTTGCTTGTTCTCGTGTGCCTGGGTTTATAGAGATACGCATAGAAGGAGAATGAGAGTAGATGCCTGGATTCCTGCAGAGTCCTAAAAAGACACTATCCAGTGCTAGGAAATGCCTTTCTTTTCAGATAAAATTCTACTAATTTTTGCAGGTGTTGTGGGCCTATGGACCTCCCACCACATCCGAAAGTGTAAGAGCCAGATTCTCTCCCATCAGATTTTTTCCAGTGCCATTACGGAAGTAATGGAGATGCCAGAGAAATTTATGGTTTAGAAATCCAATATGGAAACACTGTGTCTGTTGTTTGTTAACAAGATACAGATTGTTTGTTATAGATTATAAGTTACAGTATTTTGATGTCAATTGTTTTAATAAAAGGGAGGGAATACGCTGGCTACTTGGTTTAGGAATCCATTACCTACAGCGACAACAGTTATCCTCCCACAAATCCTATGCTGCCGAGTAGGACCCCTGTGAAGGTTATGGCGAGGGCTCTGTGGGCACAGCTCAGAGCCAGACCTCGTGCCCCTGCCGCTGTGCCCGGGGTCTTGGTCCCTGTGGGCCTGCCTGCCTGGTGATCTCACCGCAACGCGCTTGCAACCAGTGGTAGAGCTAAGATATTGCCACTTACCCTTCAGAGGGTTTTTAAGTTGCAAACGGACTTGGTTTTGAATTAGGCATGTTTGTTTTTCCCCAGTGGACACAGGGGTACAGAATGTGGTGAAATTCTTGTTCCATGTTGCACCTCTCAATATGGCCTTTCGTGAGCTCAGCTGGCTACCAGTTGCATTTGTGGCTGTCGGTTGCCTTCTCTGAAGTCTGTTTATCTGCCTCAGTAGCAATTAAGTGTATGAAACAGACTGGATTTGTTGCCTTTCATGGCCCAGACAAAGTCCTTCTGTTTGTTTTGAATGCTGAAGGTGGCTGATTGGTTTGAGTGAAGCATTTCTATATTTTGATCTCTTCACTATCTCCTACAAGTGAAAGGCACGTCTTTGAATAACAATGGGAAGATGTTGGTATTTTGTATAGTAACTTGGATTTTTCAGCTTCTGCATTCCCTGGTACCCTGGAAAGTGGTTTTGAATGCCTTCACAGAGACCTATCTGCCTATCTCAGTCACTAACCTTTAGGTTGAAATAAGAAAAGGACTAAGTTTTCCTTTTCTGAAAATGATAAATTGCTTACAGGGTATAGGTATTTTTATGTAACAAGTTATGTACAATGTGCCTATTTTTGAGAGCTTTAGCATTTAATAATACTGTGATTATTTAAAATCCCTTTTTCTTCAGAAGCTTGAAGCCTGTAAGTAGGGATTCGTGTTACGAAAACACAGATGTTGCAGGAGAAAGATTAGCATTTAGTTCTTGTGCTGAACAGCGCTGTAAGTTTTATCTCATCATCCCTACGTGGAAGGCATGTGCATTCTTATTTCTTGGGTCTTTTCTGCACCACTCCACCTCTTTTCCTGACAAAACCTCTCATGGGTCTAGGGGAATGCATAAAAGTGGGCTGATGCCCTTTCTGAAGTCATGCACCTGCTGGCTAGGGTGGATGGCTGGAGTCCTTGAGTGTGTGTTTGCACAGGGAGCAAACTGTCAGCTCCAATTCAGTGGTCCACCAACAGCCTCTGGCTGAGCAACTGGCATGGCTGGACATCACTTCTGAGGTGACGGCAGTGTGCTAGTGGCACACTGCTCCCCATACCTTTCATCTTATCTGACTGTACATCTGTTATTAAAAACAGTGCCGGTACTTGGGCTAGACCTGAAGAAATTCTAACTGCAGTTCAGACTCCTTCAGCTGAATGTGTATTCCCGTAGTTAGTTAATTCAGTGTGGAGTCCTCCGGTGTTACTGGGATGCTACTTTCTGTCCTTTTTGGTTGGTAAGCAGATGCTCTCGCAGGTTAGCACATGACAGCCTCACCAAAGGGGTTGAGTTGTTGGTGGCGTCACAGCTAGGTTACTGCAGAGTGATCTGCCCAGCCAGGGTATGCTCGGGGCTCGAGAGGCTCCAGCTTGCTCCAAACCCTGCAAAGCAGCTCCCTCACCATGCAGGTGCTTCGTCTTTCTCAGCAGGGGGGACAGTAGGAGTGATGGAGAAAGCAGCATCAAAATAATGATTAGCCCTATTTGCTCTCTCATTATGACAGCAGGTCGTTAAAAGTGTTGAGCTTTTATTTGAACATGTTGTACGAGATATGTAAATACCATTTTAGACTGTGATTTTTGTGTGTGTTTGTAAGTAGCTCTACTCTGGTGTCAGTGAAAGCATGATTTTTTTTTTTTCCTTTTTTTTGCTTAAGGATGCTGATCTCTTGGACATAGAAAGCAAACACTTTGAAGACCTGGAATTTCAGCAGCTTGAACATGAAAGCAGGTTAGATGAAGAGAAAGAAAACCTGACACAACAGCTCCTGCGTGAAGTAGCTGAATACCAGCGTAGCATTGTCAGCAGAAAGGTAAATAACACTCCATTCCTTTGTTCTTTGTTGTTGAGCCTGAAGGACATGAAATGGATCTATGACCTGCCTATCTGTAAGAAATAATGCAAAATTTCCCTCTTTGAAAAAGCCTTTGCAGCAGAGCAAAGGTGATGGTCCAGTAACATCCCACATACATCAAATCAGGCACTTCTCCAAAAGGAAGTAAATCAATAAAATTCCATGCCCTGTTTCTATATTTGCATATGAAAATAAAACCCTTAAATTTGCTACAAAAAGTACCGAGACGTTGTTTTTTCTTCGTTGAAAAAGGAGAATCGTACACTGTGGACAAAAATACAGTTATTTTATGCTAATGATAGGTGTTGATCTTAAATGATTTTGTTAAATTAGTAATATAATACCAGATTAAGAAAATATCTTAATCTTTAAAATAAGTTGTAAAGGTCCTGTCTTCACCAATTAAATGCCATTTTTTCAGAGATCAGATGTTGCATCTCTAAACCCATTCTGTTCAGTACATGGAAGCTAATCACCATATTATCAAAGAACATGTGCAGTTGTTCATTTGTTTCGTCTCTTGAAGAAATTGCCACTTTACTGCCTAAATCTTAATTATCTCCTTCAGAGCAGTATGCTGTCTTGTAAAAACTTTTTTTCCTACTGCTTCACTCATATGAGTGAGTGAACTCTCATGAATAGGATCCTTGCTGAAGGTTGTGTTGTGCTTTGAAAATAAAACATGTAAATTGTGATTGTTTTCCTTTTATATTAGGAAAAGATATCTGCGCTCAAAAAACAAGCCAATCATATTGTCCAACAAGCGCAGAGAGAACAAGATCATTTTGTAAAAGAGAAAAACAACTTAATAATGATGCTGCAAAGGGTAAGTATTCATTGTCTTTCAAATATTTTTAGCATGTAATAAAGAAGTGTTTCATAGAAGAAAAGAACGTAGAGCACAAGAAGAGCATCAGTTGTGCAGAAGCTAGCAAGGTATTAATGCCTTAGAAGTCTTTGGTATCCATTAACCTTTAAAAAATAAAAAAGAAATATTTTGTGATTAATCAGCAGATTTCCTAGAAGAAAACACTAGTGGCATTTGATAATCGAGAGGGTCTTAGAGGTGTCCCCCTTCCGATCACTCAGCCAGAGGCACCTGGTAGAAGCCTGCGCTCCCTGTGTGGCTGCTGGAAGTGTGCTCAGGCAGCAGAGATTTTTTACTTGTAACAGCCTGTACTAGGTCACAAGATGAGCTACGTGACATCAGCTAACACCTGCTTAATAAGAAGCTGGCATGAACCTTTTGCACCAATTTTATGTTTTGCTTTTAATCGTGAGAGACATCATGTTTCGTTCACTAAGCAGAACCAGCATTTTCAAAATGATGAAGGAAAAACCTTTTGGTTTGGCTGTGGTTATGAAATAAAATCTTCCACTAGCTTTTCATTCTGTACTTCCTTTTTTTTTTTTTTTGTCAGTTCCGCTATAAGTGGGAGAAGCTGAAGCTCTGCTGTGCAGTTTCTAACCTTCTACGCCAGCGTGTTTCTTTACACGCCTAAGAAAATGGCTAGCAATTATTTTCACTACATGGCTGTTGGTATTTAATGTAAAATATCTGTTTTTTAACAGGAAAAAGAGAATCTCTGTAATCTGGAAAAGAAATATTCCATGCTTTCAGGAGGAAAGGGATTTCCTGTCAGTCCCAATAGTCTAAAAGAGGTAAAAAGATTCACTGCTTTTTACTTTACCATAAGTAACTTTTAATAACACTTCATACAAAAGCACTATAGTACTTAGTGAATCCTATTCATACAAATTTCTTTGAGATGTGATGAAATTACTTTGTAGAGCTATTCATGGAAGTCCAAATGCATGGGTGAGCAAAAATAGCTTCTCTTGGCATTCTCCCAGATGTGACTCGTATTGCCTTAGTCTCTTGCCCTGGAAAAATGATTGTTTTTACGTGAGGTGAAGGGTTGTGTGGAGGCGGGTGTGTAATTTTCTCAAAATAGACAATTAAACCTCATTGAAGTGAAGAAGAATGAGGTCCAGCAATAACTCTGTTCAAGTGCGAATACAGTTCAGTCTTATTTTTGCACTGTAGATTTTACCATCTCCTCCCTTCCTCTATTCTAAGGCTCTACAGTAAAGCATTTTGATCTTTTCAAAAAGTATTGAATTCAAGACTTCAGGCTATTTTGGGTTTAAGATACCTAATGAGCTATTTGTTTAACGATTCTGAATAGTTAGAGGTGTCAAATATTTATAGCTGAAAAAACTGAGTTTGGGTAATGCATGATGAGACCTAGAGCTTACCTGCAGCTGCCAAGACGTCGTAGCTTTAAGCCTCAAGGTCCAGGAGCAGAGTCAGTGTAAGGTAAGCCACAGCCTGTTGCAAAGATTCAGTCAGCACGTACGATATTAGCAAGAACTCCCCATATTTATCTTCTTGGCTTGACTCGACGAATCTGCAGATTGCAGATAAACATGAAGTTATAAATGGAGAAGTGGAAAATCTAGCATTTAAAATACACTGATGGGTATCTGTGGCTGCTTCATTAACCTTCGCTAAAGTGACCTGACTGGACTTGCTGGATCTGCTTGTGTTGAAGCCCTGAGCAAGGTCTGCCCCATCTAATGATGTAGGTGTCACCGTGGGAAGCTGGGATCTTGACGTCTATAGTAACCACGTGTCCTCTCAGCATCTGGGAAATGTGATATTGCTTATTTGGCCTCGAAGTTCCCAGTGAACCCAGGTGACCTCCAGCAAGTACCAGTGGGGCTGAGCACCCTTCCTCACTGCAAGCCGTGCTGCAGATGCTTAGACTTTCAGTGTCCTAGGTTGCGCTCTGACCTGGACATCTGGCCTCCCACCAGGACATCTGACAAGTCTAAGCTTCATTGTTGTTCTTTTGAGATGGATCTGCTCATTTTCTTGCTAGAGAGTGGGTGCTACCTCCGATTTTTATCTTTGTATCCACATAATGGTTCATTTAATCAGATATTTCAAAGTGCAACTACATTAAGTGAGCCTGACACTCTTTTTATTGAAATGGGTTATTCAGCAGTGATGTTCTGTTCACTGTAAAGAAGTCAGTTAGGACTTACTCTAAGGTAAATGAGAGAACGAACAGCGTGAGTTATCTGTTTTAAGCTCAGTGTCCCCATAGGCTCCCTCCTATAAAAGAAATGCCTTTCCTTGCCAGATGTTATATTTGTCTCGGTTCAGTTTTATTTTTCTCTGACTGTTCAGGCACCTTTAAAAAGCAGGCACCAAACGGCCCACAGGCTTAAACAGACTCTCTGCACACAGAAGCTAATTTCAGAGTTGCTCATGTATCAGTCGAGCCTGCGCCCCAACATCTCCCAGCGCCTCCTCCCCAAAGCACACGTCTGTGACCCTCCCACCCATCGCGGAGCTGACTCCTTGCGTGCACAGCAACAGAGAGTTAACACGGCCCCACGCAGGGAGGCAGGATGCCTACTGCTTATCCTAGTACTTAAATAGCTGAGGAAGATCAATGCTGTTTCAAAGTCTAGCATTGATAAAGATGCCTCATCAGACTTGAGACCATTTATTTAATCTAATGTAATAGGGCCCTGAGCTAATGCACAGTGAAGTCATTCGTTTGCTTTTTTTAACCCCATGGTGAAGCCCCGTTGGGGTTGTGAGTCTGAACTGAATGTTTTTCATGTAATAGTGAAGGTGCTTTTATCATCTAGAAAAATGAATGCGACACTGTGTTCATAGACTTGCCAAGTTTTGGTTGCTGATACACTGCTACTACAAGATGGTTAAGCAAGTTTTATATTTAATCATGCTGGACTCTGTTTTACTGTAATATGGCCACATGTTTTGGGAGGGAGACTTTCGTATGTTATCCAGTCTCCTTCTCATTTAATAGTTCATCACATGGTATCTGAGTCAAGGTTCACCTTCTGTTTCTAGAGTGCTGTGTTCACTGTATGATACTTAATTTTCCAGAATTGTGTATCTGCTTGAAGTAGCTGAGAAAATACATTGAATATTGTGCTAATGGATAACTTGGTATTTTTCTCAACCTGCCTTCTGTGATCTTTGGTAAATTTATGCATTTTTTAAAAGAGGAAATACTATAGCAGTCTGTGGCTTCTCCTACTGAATTGCCGAAGCGTACATACTGGCACGTCAATGTGCGGGTACAGTAATAGAAACGTAACACCTTCAACACCTTCTCAGTTTAAAAGCAGCTTACCATCTTGATATAAAAAAAAGCATATTTCTGTCTCATTTTGTGACATTGCTTCAACAGTCATTTGTTCTTCCTTTCGCATAGCTTGGCTTTCTATGGATAAGAAGTTTGCACATTTGACTCTTTACAGTCTGGTGCCCTATACTCTATGGGTTAGAATCCATTTTTTTTTTTTAAATAGCATTTATTCAGTTAACACCAGAACACATGCAATAATTGTGTTCGGCCATTATATCTCAAATCTTCCTGCATAAATCTTCTTTACAGGCAGAAGCACACTCTGATGTCCGTGACTTTCCTCAGTCCGTCTCCTGTATGGTTGTTTAAAAAAAAAAAAAAAAAAGAGGCAAATTGTAATGGCTATAGGACTAAAAAATAAAACAGCATCTTACCCAAGTCTCCTGGTAACACCTGAAGGTTAGAAGTGAATTCCAAACAATGTAAATGGAAGGTGTAGTGTCAGTGTAATTTATAGAATAGTGATGGCTGGTCCTTATCTAAGTTCTTCCCAGTTCTATTAGTCATTTGGCTTACTCAGACTAGCTTAATAGTTAGGCAAGAAACCAGTCAGGGTAAGTTATTTGATTTGAACATGGACAAAACAAAATTTAGGGAATAAAAAGATGGGTGAATAAGATTTGTTCTTCCTTTTCCCCCAATCTGCTTTCCTGAGAAAGAGCTACTTAATTTCTAAAGTGTTTTTACATTTTAGTAAAGTCTTTTGGTCACTTAATGTACATTTGCTTCTTGATTACACAAATGTATTTGTTTAAATGAAGAACAATTTTCAGAATCTTAAGTAGTCAACATTTGATAAGCTTGACAATAATTTTATTGTATTGATAAAGTATTTCAATGATTAATATTTGGCTGTATCGCTCTAAACTAACTTTCATCGTACTGGATACATTAATACCCTTGCACGTCCTTTGGCTTTTGCTCCTTTTAACTTCTGAATTCCTCCTTTTAGGGCTATATCAGTGTAAGTGAAATTAGTGAGCTGTATGGCAATTCCACGAATATATCCCCTTCCACTCAGCCCCCCACAGATGCTGAAGCAGTTGCCACTGAGCCTTCCACGGCTGTGCTGACCAGCCAGCCACAAAATAAAGAGGTTTGTTTGAGAGACATTTCCCTTTGTTTGCATTGTTCTTTCATGGCTGCCTTTTCATTTTCTTTTTTTTTTTTTTTCCATTTTTTGATAATTCAACATGTAACGATTTGACCCTAAGGCAAACTGCCGTCTGCCAGTTACCGAGACAGATGATGATTTAAGAGTAAAGCTGAAGGCCTGCTCCAGTTGTAACTGTGTGTGGCACTTCAGGACATGGGTTAGCGGGCATGATGGTGTTGGGTTGACGGTTGGACTTGATGATCTTAGAGGTCTTTTCCAACCTATGACTCTAGATGTAGATGGGACTTCAAAGACCAGAAAAACTGAATGCTTATGACCCAAGCAGCAATAAGTGACAATCTTTACCTGTTAAACACTATGATGTAATGCACCTTTGGAGAAATGAACCGTGGACACATTTAATGATTACTCGTTTGATGGTGCTTGGAGGTTAATGTTGTATGTTTTGTAGCTTTTTTTGCTTTTTCCTGTGAGGTGGTAGAAGTAGTATATCTTGAATATTTGGGGGAGATGGGTAGCTTCTACTTATCTAAGCTATTTCACAGAGTCTGTCCAATCTGTGTCTTCTAGCCTACTCTTTCTTTTCTTCATTCTTTGCGATGTTATTGACTTTGTAATGACCATAGCAAATTTTGAATAAACCCCCTTTTAAAGGAGTGGAATAATCTCATGAATGTAAAGCCACTTATCTTTGTGTTGCAACTGGTTTAGAGTTTGGCATTCTGTGCTGCTTCTGGTAGTTAAGTACGCTTTGAGAGTTGCAATACAACCCATCTCTTTCCTGCTAAACGCTCGAACAAAACTCAGTGCTAAAACTGCAGCTTGTATGTGCCGTATCTTCTGAGCAATTCCAAAAAGAAAACTCTGTGTGTAATTTCTCTTTTTTCTATAAAGCTAAGATCACCTCTCTGTTCTGGATTTGTGTTTCCTCACTCTCTTTCTCCTCGCTCTATTGCTCAACTTCCATCAGTCCATTGGCCTGAGGTCATGGCTACTCATGTAGATCCTATTCCTTTATCTGATACACCTCCACCTCTACCAGCTAAGAAACACCGCAGGCAACAACAGGTAACAGATTCAAAGCTGATGACTTGGGATTATTATTTTTGTTTGGCTTTGTTATGGTGGCCATGAGGTTGATTTATGTGTAATATGATAGATCATTAGTTGATTGTACTTGCAGAGTGTTGCACTTAAAGGCTTTGCTCATTTAAAAATCAACACAATGCATTATACGATGTTACTGAACAAAAATTCTCCTAATATAAACAATCCAGAGGCAAATACTACTATTTAGGAGCCATTGTAACCATCACAAGACTTGCAGCAATGAAGAACTGGTGGCTGTGTTTGAAATCCTAAATTAATTTTTCATACACTTTTGAACAATGCTCTCCAAAGCTGTATCAGTTTTAAGCCACCAGTTCGTTACAATAACTTGTAAATAAATGTTTTGCTGTGTAATTGGATTCCACTTGTACACCAGACTTGAGCTTTTTAAAAAAATTTAGTACAAGGACATGTGCACAAAATGTGCACATGAATTTAATGTATTTTCTTAATCAGCATGATTTTAATGTGATATTTGTAGAAATCCTGGAAAGTATTGTGAAGCAGGAGTTACTGTGTATTTTAGATTTGGTTCTTTCCAGTGAAGTTCCCAGACTATCACCTTCAGTGTATTCCATATAGAGCATAACTGAGCAAGTAGGTCAATTCATTTTGTCAAAACTATGTAACAAATTACATTTGAAGCATTTCAGAAATCTGGAAGAGCGAAAGAAGCAGCACAGAGAATGCATGTACATGAGTGATACTTTACCTCGCAAGAAAACGACTCCGTCTGTATCGCCGCACTTCAATAGTGCTACGCTTGGACGAAGCGTTGCGTCTAAAGTACGTAGTTGCATGCTATTAATAGCCTTCCAGTGTCTCTATAAAAACCTGTATTATGTTAGAGTCAAGGTTGGGTAGCACTGTAAGCATTACGTAACCCCCTAAATTCACATCTGAAAATGACTTGGAAAGAAATTCGAGTTTATTAACATATGGGAATATCCACAAAGCCTTCCGTACTCCCAGCCTTTACTCTGACCTTTGGAAATGCCATGCTGTAACAGTAATCTTGCATTTGGATTAATGTATCTCAAGGATTGTATTTCCAGGCTAGTTTAGTTTAAATTCATTGTAGACACTCAACAGGTTGTTTTCCTTCCTAACTAAGGCCTCTAAATTCTAAAGTTGTGTATAAAGTGAAAATACTCTTTGTTTGTGACATGGTAAATCAACAAACAGCAGCAAGATGGAGATATTACTTTGAAAACATTTTGGTCAGTTAGAGACTGTGCACAACTAAAATACCCATGTCTGGCTGATATGATGTGACATTAATACCCATGACAAAGCAAGTTATTTTACCATTAGGTGCTGATACAAAAAAAGTCTTGAACAGTAGTTTTAATCACACATTTACAAAATTTCCTGCAGGGACATTTACCACTGGGACAGAGCAACAGCTGTGGCAGCGTACTTCCTCACTGCCTGGCAACCATGACCAAAGAGTCAGAGTCGAGAAGGATGCACAAAGGTAAGACCTTTTTATTTGATTCATTGCTGTTAAAAGTCAGTGTTGAATTTTTCAGAAAATCAGTCTGAAACTGGTGTTGCTATAATCAACAGAGCTGTAAATACAAGTCTCCTTCTTGGTGAAAAAAGGCAGCTCTAAATGTAATTTGCAGACATCAGATGTTAAGATAATGACTTAGTTTTGAACATGTAGTTTTGAACTACGTGGTCACCAAATATAATGAAGTAAACAAGAAAAGGATACTGAAAAATACACATTGCGTTAACTGGGCAAATTTTGTGAGTGATTTTGAGGCAATGTATTAAAGATACTACTTGTTGCTTTCTTTTTTCTTCCTTTTTTTTAGTAGTTCTTTTCACGTTGTGATCTTAAAAATTGTTTATCATGGGCATATATTTTGGCTTGGACAAAGTAATTGCTCAGACAGAGATTCAGTATCATGACTTACCTTTGAGGATCTGTAACTGTGCTATTGTCACCGGTCTTGGGCTACAAAATAGGAAAGGAGAGAGGTGTTTTATCATGGATAGATAGCTGCATTTTTGTAACAGGGACATGACTAGTCTGGATCCAGAAGGAAGTTACATCTTTGAAACATGAGCTTTTAGGCTATGGCATTCTGTGTCTGTTGGTTGTCGGCTTGAGTCAATACACTTAATTTCTGCTTTAACGAGATGCATTATTCATAAGTGTCCTGTCTTCAAACAGAGTTGCTACAGTGCCATCTGTCAGTTTCTTTTCTTTCTGGCATCTGCAGCATTGTTATCAATAGAAGTGCCAGAGGTCCTTATGCAGAATTGCACTGACTAAGCCTGAGCTGCGATAGGATCCATCTTGTTGTTACAGGACTTGTCAGAGCGAGCAGATGTTAAAGGTGAAAGAGCCCGACTGAGGTCAGCCATATGCGCCAAGATGACTCAATACAGGGATGGAATAAGCTCGCTGAGAAGGGATCATGACTTACTACATTCACTTTATAGAGCTGATCTAGTTATGATTTGGTTTTTTTGAGCTTTAGTTATGCAGCAGGCCTTCCAAACCCACCACATTGTGGCTAACGTATCTTGAAGTATTCCGAATGTGATACAAAAGGAGCTTCATGCTTGGCTTGGAAATCTTCTTTAATGTAATGTGTTTGTGAGGGCAGAATTGCTTGCAAGTACATTCATACTCATCCTCATGCCGTTGTGCAGAAAACACTTTGTTTCAATTTGAAAGTCAGTAAGGAAACTTTGATGACAAGAGATCACGTGTTTAAAACTGGAAATACTTCTGTAAAATGGTTGCGAAGGAGCATTAGTGTGTGACCTAAAACACAATTACAATGTATTACCAAACCTAATATAAGCAAAGAGTTTTAAAAATAAATTGAACAGTTTTGATGTTCTTTCTTTTTGTCAGCATGCAATTAAGAAAATCCTAAGAGTATAGGTAGATTTCTTGACTTAAGAGTGAGAAAGAAAATAAAACCCCAGAAACCTAAACTAAATTATGGCCTGACAGTGAAGAGAGGCAGGGGAGAATGAGAGAGATGTATTTGTTAAGGCACTTGGCACAGTACTTGTCATATTCCATGAAGAATCATGTGTGCTATACTGCCTGCCATACTACAAGATGACCATTATTCTTTGAAAGATCCAACAGTTTGAATGGAAATACTAAGTTATGAAGAGAGGCTTGCAGGATTAATTCGTACTGGGAAAGAAGACAGTTTTAGATGGCCTGTTCTGAAACATCAGCTTTGTCAAAGGGAAATGATGCTGCTGACAGGTGCTTTCCTTGAACTCTCACAGGATTTGCAAAGTAAGAGATAGAGTCAAAACACGAAGGATATAGGAATGCAAGGATTATCTGTGGCTTGACTACCTCTCATAGTAGTTAGTGAAGGATTTATTCCCTTTGCATGCAACATGCAGCTCTGAATTTCTTGCTGTTGGAGGAGCTTGAAGATTATAACTTCATTCTCTTGCTCTTAAGTGCCATTGTTGGTTTCTGGGTTTCTTTGTCTCAGTACCACACCACAAACGTTTTTGCATGGCTCTTTCTGCTGGCACGTAGGTATGCCACTGCAGTGCAGAACTCAGCAAGGAGAGAGATGTCCAAGCCAGGTGGCTAGAATCAGATCCTAGAGCACTTCTGTCCAGCTGTACGAAAGGGCCAGGGCGTGCTGGACACACATGGCCATGCACACTGTGTAACTGTCTGTCAGCATTCCCCTCTGCTCCCCCCGCCCCCAACTGCTCTGGGCTGCCCTGACTAGCTTTGTCCACAACAAATGTGGTTTGGGAAGGGGACAGCCCTACGCCGTGAGACAGCCGCCAGCCCAGGCTGCGTCAGCTCAGGCTGGGGGAACAATCCTCGGGCGTCTGTCGTTCAGCCTTGCAGGCACAGCCTTAGTGAATGTCGTGGTATGAGCAGGGAGAGCTCTGCATTCAACTTGGTGTCGTTTCTGGTTTTCCCTAGCATCTCACACCCACGCTCAGCGCACGGAGGAAGAACAAGCTTTTCTTTCAAGTCATGAGTGAAGGACTTGCGTTTCTGTGGGACAGTGAGGTTTGGGAAATGTTTTGAACGTGGTGTAGTATTTAAACAAATCACACAGTACAACTGAAATGGAATACTATTGTCAATTAAAATTCTGAAATCTTATGTGGCTTCCACTAAAATCAGCGAGACTGAGTCTGTGCAACTAAGATTAATTTCAGCAGACATCCTTAAATACATCATTGAAAACTAAGTCAAATCTGATGTCGGTGGACATCTTTGGTGATGTTCTTTTATTCCATCACTCTGTGATGAATGTTTATTAAACAATAAATACAGTGTATTTCTTACAGAAATGTTCTGGAGGTAGATTAGATTTGTCTTTTTGGACTAAGTGAATATTTTGGAGGAGTAAGATCTTCTATCAAATTAGTGGAACTTTGCAAATGTATCAATACTGCTTATACTGATAAATATGAGCTCACTTCTCTTCCTGCTCCAAAAATTAGTTGTTCACCTACAAGAGGTGATGAATAAAAAGTGTTCTTGCCTTGTCATATGTGTTGAACCACTGCTGGCTTTCCTTGTGTTTCTTTTCCCACTTGACAGGTTTTTCACTCCATCAGTTTTCTGTGTTCAAGGTGCTGTATTGCAAACGACAAGGGAGTCTCAGCTTGAGCACGCAGCTGCACCAGGTGCACTGGGGCTGGGTGTGCTCAGCTCGGCGGACATCCAGGGTCTCACACGATAAATGCCACTTTGTCCACTCTGGAGCACTGGCTATCATGCGGTGTCCCACAAACTGCTACACAAAGAGCATGATGCTGTCCTGAGGCACTATTAGTAGCTTACCACGTTCCTTAGGGCTTAAAAGCATTGAGCAAACTTTTAGGCCAGATGTTTTAGCGTGTTCAGATACAGCTGAAAAAAAGTATATTCAGTCGTGCCTGGAGGAAGAAGTGGCAGCTCGGCTAGTTTGAAAATATCAGCTGAGAATCACCACTAAATTAGTAATAGTATAAAATGAGTTTTCTCTAATTTGCTTTCTCCAGTTTTTCTAATTTCAGTCCAGAAAGGTAAATGTAAAAGTCTGAGATGAAAAAATCTAAAGTAAATAATGAAGTCAGGAAATGAAGACCAGCCACTTGAGTTTGAACATGGTTTTCAATCTCTTTCTCTGCACAGGAACAAGTAATGTCTGTGAATAGATTTTAGGTCAGATCCAGTAGGAAATATTTTAGGACAGATTTTTAAGTACTAAATATTCTTTATTGTAGGATTACCAAAACTGTGTTTAGTCAGTCATCGGAGTTCAAGAATTGTTCTTGGAATTTACAGTCACTGTCGGGAATCGTAGCCTGAGTTAAGAGCCACTTACAAAATGTTTAAGATGATGCATCTTTGATATAAACGATTAGTTGAAAGAGTGACTTGTTAGCAGCCATTCATGAGGTATTTTTGAAGGACTTTATTTATAAATTCACCTTCTGTGTATATGCCTTTGGAAGCAAACCATGTGCAGAAAACAAGAATGAAGAAGCTGCTGTTGGGTACAGTCTACAGACCTCACTCTGCACCGGTCGAAACTCGGTCCCAGGAAGCTCCCACAGGGCGCTGGGTGCCCGAAGCCTGCCCAAGGACAGGCAGGAGCCAGGAGGGAGGGTGAGCCAGTTCCCTCCCGTGGTCTGCAGGGTGGACTCCACAAGGGAACGGTTAGCTGGGAGTTACGATGTGAGACCAGACACGGCACTGGGAATAAAACTGTTGGGGCAGGGAAGTTAGGCACCAGTAAGATCAGTATTTGTATTCTTTGTAAGCTCTCCAGAAAAAACAGTATACTGAGGGAAAGATATATTGTACAAATAAATTACAAGCTTTTCAGAGCAGTTTGCCTTCTTTTTTTTTTTTTTTAAAACTTTCTCTCATCGAACTCAGGAAAAGTCAGAAAAGGTATGAAAACATCCCTTTACCTGGCCCTATCTATCATTGTCATGTTTTGACAGAAGTACCAATTGCATCAGCACTGTCAAGTTGTTCCCAAAATCTTGGAAAACTTTTAAATAATTGTTAAATAATGATAGCACTTCAAAAATTCTTTTTTTCCTGCTGTGAAATAACCTGTCACAACAAAAGTTTTGATTAATGCTAATATCTGCAGAGCTGCAGCTTTGTGCAGGCCTAATTTTTGCTTCTTTGCTCATAGCCACACAAATAGAGCAGAAAATTCAGAAATCTTTGCAGATCTGTGGGTGACAATGACAAGGTAGTCAGACTTGTGCTTCCCACTTTGGCATGTTTCCATACCAAAAAATGTATCTTCACATGTTACTGTCAATCTTTAAAAAAAGAAGAAAGAATGGAAAGAAAAGAAAATGTTGTACCATGACTTTTTTTATGAAGGACTATTTTTTTTGACAGACTTGACAGTGCCACTTTTAATAACAGCTTTCACCTGTAGTTCTGACCTCCCCATAATTTTGTGGTGGTATATCTGGCTTTTGTGATTCTGCAATAACTCTTCTGGATTTATTTTTTTTAAACGGTATGGCTTTATGGAAATTTGCAATATTTTGCTCAACAGTATGGCTGTTAACAGTGTTAAGTTTACTGTTTCACTACAGAGAATACAAGCCAATGCAACTAAAACATTTTAGCTCTTCTATCAGCTGAGATTTGGCTGATAAAAGTCTTGGCTTGTGGGAAACTTTTAGTGAAACACTGGATCTGATAAGGAGTCTAATATTTCTTAAGTGCATGTTCTGTGAATAGGCACCTGAGCAGTTAAAAATTCCCTAAGCAACAGATTGTGCCTGTGTGAGGTGGGAGTGGGGCTGTAACGGAGGCAGGTCGGTCATGAGGCTTCTTGGTGTCAGTACGTAGCCGACCCTGAGCTTTGAACTGCCTGTTGTGACAGAATGAGAACATCGCGTTATGCTTTGTTTCCGTGAATGCGCCTAACAACTGTATATTTCTTGCAGTGTTTAGTAACGTTTGCATGATTACAGAAATCTAACTGATAAATGTTTTACTTAAAAATGGGTTCTTTATCTTCATGGAAGGTTGACTTTCCTTTAGGAGAGTGTTCGTAAAAATGCTGTGTTTTTCTGTGCCTTTAAGATGGGTTTATTCTTCAGTGAAATATAAGATACGGAATTAAGATTTCTGAGTAGGCAAGGTTTTGCAAAGGGCTCAGTAGAAAAACACGCATTTGAATAAAGTTCTTTCAGTAATTTATTTTTTTCTCTCTTTCCATCATGAATAATTGATAACCATTTCACAGGAGCAATTAGTCATTCCAAAGGTTCGAGTATGAAAGGTAATTGCTTATCTGCAAGAACAGCAGCATTTGCCACAATAATGGGAAAAACCCAAAGTGCACATGTGAATCAGTAACACTTGTGTTGTGCGATGCTATTATGTATGACTGCTGAGGTGTATTTGTGTCCCATTTGTCGCTCTTACTAATCGGTGCAATTGAACTTTTTTTGAAATTTAGTGTTCTTTCAAATGGCAAGTAAAGTCCTATTAGTTCCTTAGAAACCAGCTTTAACTGTCTGTGAGAAACCTTTGCATGGTACAGAGGGAAGTGAGGAGGAAAGAGGAAGCTATCTGCCTTGGAAATGCTTGTAGGGCATGATTTCCTTAATAATATGCTTTAATTATTCAGCTTCATTCATGCTTTTCAGATACATTTTGGAGAATATTGTAGCCTTTCCAAGGCAGACCTGCAGTTGTTGGCTCCCTGAACTAAGACTCTCCCCTCTCCAGCCTGGCAAAAAATACCAGACAGTAGCCTTGTATGTGCAGACAGAGAATAACACAGGAAAACATTCCCACTTTAAGCATGTTTTCCTAATGTCAGTGTCTTAATGGTGTCTAGTAAATATTTAACCTGGACTTTGCTGCATTTGTACATTTATCAGCATTTCTCCTGTGTCTGTTTATCTTAAATATGTGGAATGTCAGTGGCTACCTTCCTGTACAAATAGGAGATTTCTATGTAGTCTAACAGTCTCTCCTAATCTCCAGCTCTACCACCAGCTCAGATTTTGGGTCAGGAATGTGCAGAGTATTATCAACTTGACTGAGCATCAGAGCTGTGAGAAAGTCTCACTTCTTGCACTGATTGAAGGAAAAGATGAGCAGAGCAGTTGCATTTGTAATCACGTAGATTAAACCAACCTTAAAAGGGCACTGTGAAATAACTTCAGCAGTTAAAACGACAACTGCCATTATACTCCCCTCTTCATCAGGGAAGCTCAACAACCTCTCCATAAGTCTGTATAAATACTGTTGTTTACAAAGAGCAGTGGAGACATCAGATAAAAATAATGCTGAAGAAGTAATTTTTAAAGGAGACGTAGTCAAACATAAGTTCCCTGTGTTCACGAAGGATGGCTTTTCAGAAAGGCTGATTTTGTGGAAAAGTAATGGCACAAAGAACTTAAATAAACCTTGTATTTCTTTACAGTCATTGAGCTATGGGGACCTGCTTCAATCACATAGAGTAAACGGCAGTTTCAAAACTCCAGGAAAGTACCTCTACACTAGTAACTATGATAATGGGACAAGTAGCCTATATTATTTCAGCTGAAACTAAAAGCCCAACTTGCAGTTACCTGAAGGCAAAGTTCCCCAAACAGACAAAAAAATAATCCCCATTTAGTAAAATCAACCAAACAAGTACTCAAGACCATTGAATATCTGGACTTTTGTTTTTTCTCTTTAATCAGTGTAAATTCTTCTAAATCCCTGAATTTAACTGCATTGCTTTCCAGATTAGGCCTAATTTTCATTTCAAAATGAAAATTTCATTCTTTCAAATCAAATTTTCATAATACACATACAAGTGTATTGAAAAGTCAGCCATACTAATCTGCATATATTTGTGTCCATCACAGGTAAAACAGGTATTTAAATCAGTTATTATTAACTTGTGAAATGAACTGTAATATTGTACTACCTTGGTCACAGTGCAGTTAAGACTGAGGTGATGTTCAAAATGCTTGTGCTGCTAACACGTTATGTTTGGGTCACAAAATCTCTGTGGAAAATAAATGTTTCCTCTGTACTCTGTAGGGTATAACCATCAGCGTATCTGTGAAAGCCAAAGGCAAAAGTCTCCTGAATTCTACAGCAGGACAGCATCTGAATCAAATGTGTATTTGAATAGTTTCCGTTACCCAGATCGTAGTTACAAGGACCATGCCTTTGATACACTAAGCTTAGACAGCTCTGACAGTATGGAGACAAGCATATCGGCATGCTCACCAGATAACATTTCCAGGTAAGTCATCTTTCTTCCTGATGTTGTAATGGTCATAGGGTTATCATGAAAAAAGAGAATATGTGCATGTTGATGCTATGGTAATGTGAATGCTGCTAACTGCTTAAGAAAATATATGATCATTAGACAGGTATAATATTTTGTGCTCGTGTAGCCCTTCATCATCAGGTTTAACTATCATTATTTAAAGATGGAAAATGAAAATATGGAGAGGCTAAGTGGTAATGTTGAAGGCCACAGAGAAATCAGTGTCAGTCCTGAACTGGAATTCTGAAGTTGCTGATGCTTTTTTTGGAGTGGGTAACACATGAGCTTCCTTCCCTGGTCACTAGGGACTTCCTGTGACAGGAAATTTCTCAAAGGCATCTGCTGGCAACAAAGTACACTCGTTCTGCATGTCCAGCATGTTCACTTACTAAAGCCTTATGCTGAAGCACTTAGGGCTCATCCCGTGATCTGTTTTTGCCATTTCCCCTCCCTTTTCTGCGTGAGTGAAAACGAAGAGGTGACACTGAAAGGCTTAGAGCCCTCGGCTGCTTTTCTCATCCTCAGAGGCTGTCAGCTCAGGCACCACTCATCAGATAAAAGGAACATCAATGATCTGTGTTAAAAGGCCAGCTGGGTCTCAAAATTGTGTGCGAACAGTTTTCTTCTGACAGTCTGGTTTTAATGATAGTGTTTTCGTTTCTGCTAACAGTGCTGCCCCAGCAGTTTCACAAGCATAAGAGAGGGCCGATAAAGTACAACAATGTCACAGGATTAAGAATCCCTTGTGAACACAAGGAGAGCTTTTTTGGCTAGCATGTTGTGTTTTATTCAGCATCTGTTTCCTGTAACAGGGTATCAGCCCTCTGATTTCCTCTTGTAGTCCTTAGCAATGCAATGTTAAGGGTTTCAGAAAATACCAGTGGTGCTGATTCTGCTGGCTGTTTTTTTGTTTGGTTTGGGTTATTTTTTTTTATTGAAGTAAAAGCATTAGGACTCAGGTTTTGAGGATGTTTGTTTTAAATAGATACACAGTCGGCAAGTTTCTGACAGCTGGAGACAGGCTGGGAACTAACTCTTATCTCTGCAGTAACCTGACATGGCAGTGTTATCTGTAAATCTGTCTCTCTTTTACTTGCTGCTCTGACGATTTTGGAGGAAGATGGTGTGTCTCTGAGCTACCTCGAGGCCATCTCATAGGACCTCTAGCCCAAGACTGTGGAGCCCCAACAGCTGTTGAATTTCACTGATGCTGTATGCCCGTCTGTCTCCCTCTGGCTCTTCTGCAGCTTCTAGCCAATGCCAGAAGAAAAAAAAAAAACAAACAAAAAAAACCTAAACCAAAACAAAACCCCAAAAACTAAACTAATCGAAAAACCAGAAAAGGACCCATTACAACAGACGTTTCAGTTTCCCACAAGGCAAAGATTGGTGAGGGAAGAAAAGAGCGTGGGCTGATTTTGATGATAAGTCTTGGAAGATAGGCAGTTAATTTTCCTTGGCAAAACTTCCCTTAAGCAAAATGAATTTAGATTGTTTTAGATAGTGTTTGAGAATCTTTTCTAGCCATATCAGACTTTAAAGGAAAATAATTTACCTTGCTTTGTTCTGACACATTTAAAATATATAAGGTCTATAATGCCTTGTGTAAGGTAAGAGAGACCTTTTTTTTCTGGAAATGCATAAAATCTGTCTGTTCTCAAACTACAGAAGAAACAGAACCACTGTAGTCATTCATCGCCTCGCCAAACAGTAGTTGTTTAAAGATTTGTTAGCACTTCTTTTTTCATGGTTGAGGTGTCAGCGATTATGATCTTCTGCTATGCATTGATTTCTGTGAGCAGGATAAGCAAATCAAGGATGAAAGAATTTAACTAAGCTGAAGTATTGGCAAGTTTTATGTGGGAAAACCTAATACAATTGACTATCTACCAGGTTGCTCACATGACTTGATTTACGGCCCCATTGCTCTTACTGAAGTTAGTTGACCCATCTTGGCCCATCAACTAAACACAGTGTGGCCAAACTAGGCTTAGACATCTAAGTCAGTGGCCCCCTATTTTTCCAAAACAATAAGCTTTTAGAGCTCATTTGGATTTCAGATGGATTATACCTTTTCTGCAAGCCTGGGTTAAATGAGGTATTTTATTTTTTTATTGAATGGTATCTTCTCAAGAAACATATCCGCAGTATCAGACAGAGAAATGTCTACTGAAGACTGTCATGTTTCTGAAAAAAATCCTGGTCTTACAGACTTAAGCGTCAGAGGTGTGTTCAGAAAGTGAGGAATGTTGTTCTTGCTTTTTTTTTTTCTTTCCCCTTGCCCAGGACACACATTTCCACTGCTTTCATTCTACCTGTGTCCCTTCACAGTTGGTCTGTATGCTATCAAGTAGCATGAATAAACCTGCCATCTGACACCCATTTCCTCTTCAGTGGTCAGATAGCGTTTTCAGTACAATCCCAGGTCAAGTGCCTCTCTGCCCTAAACCTTTGAATCCATTCTATTTCCTTGCATTGTGCTTTAGTCTAATAGCATTATTAATGGTAATACAGTAACATTTAACATCAACTGTTTTTCTTGAACAGCCTAAGATGAAAAACAAAATAGAGAACATGCCATGGAAGTGCCACAGTTGAAATGGCTGTTAAATTGAGATGAAACAAAGAAATTGTATTGGAGAAAAGAAACAAAAGAAAAAAAGACAGGCAGAGGTGATAGCTGTGCTGTGCTGGGCCAGGATCTAGCACTCTTTGTGATTACTCTTATTTCTCTGACTTGCCGGTTACTTTAGTAGATCCTTCCTGACACTGCTCTGTCACTGGATGGCCTTTATGCAGACCTCCTACTCCTCTCTTTTATTGAGCATTTCTTGATGATGAGCTCAGTGAGACACAGAACAGAGACAGTCTACAGCCAGAGAGAGAGGTATTCAGATGGCTACTAATGCCAGCTCAGAGGATCGGTACTGTGTGCTGTTAAGACATGGTAACCACCTCCATCCATATTCTGGTATCTAGAAGAAGATGACAGATCATGGGACAAGATGCATTGTTAGGCACTCGAGTATGCATTTTTCACAGCTCTGCACGGGGAATGTATACATTGACAGTGTACCATATACTTTATACATCATTTTTTGTTAGTGCCTACTGCACTGAACTGGATTGGAACAGTATCAACTTCATTCTTGAACTGCCTAATGTTGGATGGTAAAGTATGTCTTTAAATACCAAGTATTCTTTTAAATAACTGATTTTTTGTGCAGTGCTAGCACTTCAAATGTTGCAAGAATAGAAGAGATGGAGAGACTTCTGAAACAAGCACATGCTGAAAAGACTAGGCTGCTTGAGACCAGGGTAAGCATAATTATATGAGTAAAACTGAGTGGCATGTTAGTTAGTATCCTCCTAAATGCAGCATTGGACCCTAAATAGTTTACAATAGACACTTTAAAAATTACCTCTCCCCCCTTAGTTTTGTCTGGTTTCACCCTCATGCTACATCTTTGAGTACATATGCAATAGCTGCTATCTCAATGGGTGAGTTGATGGTAAAATCACATCAGAAGCTAGGTTAGCATTGCTCCTACACCTGCTAGGAGAGCTGCTTAAGAAGAACATTAATTTCTAAAGTGGTGATATTTGCAATTTTGATTCCAATTCTTGGTTCACTTTGCTGGATATATATTCTGCCTACTTAAGAGGCAAAAAGGGATTTAGTCCTGCATTAGTAATTACATTATCAGCTATAGTTTCACATATAATTGAAGCTCTGCATGTGCTGTGGTATTTAGGAACGGGAGATGGAAGCTAAAAAACGAGCTCTGGAAGAAGAGAAGCGCCGCAGAGAGCAACTGGAGAAAAGATTGGAAGAAGAAACTAGCCAGAGGCAAAAATTAATTGAAAAGGAAGTCAAAATACGTGAAAAACAAAGAGCACAGGTGAGATATGTTGACATGAAATGGTTTTTAAGTGCAAGACTTCCCCTTGATATACAGAAGGGATTAAGTGCATTTCTGCCAATGGTAAACAGAAGTGCTTTCAGCTGAACAGATGGATTTAGTATTTCTGAGGTGTAACTGTGCCACTAAAACTATGTTTGGGCTCTTGGAGCCTTAGATAGATCTCTGGGTATTCACTTAAAGCTAAATAATAGCATAGATATCTATTTAGCATCTTATATCTAAAGTACAAATACTAATCCTATAAGGTTTGTTACTAAGTATGGGCAGAGCAGAATTTTTTAGCCTGAGCAACAGAAATCTGCGAGTGTGTTATTTTAATAAACCATTGGTGGGTTTCTTCCTTTCTTTTAATACATAAAATATCTTGAAATGTGAATTGTCACTTCTAAATACTTGACTGAAAAAAAACAGAAAAAGAAGCTTTTCCAGCTCCACATCTGCTCTGGAGAGGAAATAGTATTCTCCTAATGTTACTGGGACTATACAACATGAGAAACATTATTGAATTAAAACAGCATTACCTCCTACATCATCTTGCTTCTTGTTAGGACTTAGAGGTATCCTGAGCTTTCTTTAGGCTTAGAGATCTTACCTAGTTGTTTATTCCACCACAACTAATAAGATCTACATGGTACAGCAAATAGACTAGGTAGTCATTTTATCATTAGTATAGTATAGCAAGAGAGTGTCTCCATCTTAATATAGGTATCTGAGTGCAGAAGATTCCATATCATATTTGAGTATCTTTCTGCTTTTATCTGTGCTACCTTTGCTAGATCTTTGTTTCATAAATTACTATTGTATTTTTTTACGAACATTCCTACATGACTTGCCTTTCTAGTTGACAACACTAAATCACAACAATAGGACAACCCCAGATGAACTTTAAGTTGTTTCTGGTTAAATATATCCATTCCTCTGGTTTTATATAAAATGTAATTACCAAATGTTAAAATTTATGCATACTTTACTTGAATGCCTTCTTTTTTCCTAAGAAACTTTAATGACAGCTCAAGTATGGCATTAACAACAATGCCACACTTATATCTTTATCCCAAATTGGAGCACGCATGTGTTGTAATGGAATGTCCTATCACTTACTGCTAATTGGCAAACTTGGCAGAGAGGCTGAAGACTGAATTGGCAGGAACACAACACATATCTGTCAAAAACTAGATACGTTACTAGATACATTAACTATTTTCTCTCCTTTGTACAGTGAGACCAAATTTTTAATTTTTTTCAGCACTTCCTGACACTTAGAAACATGAACTAGGGGAAGGAACTGTGACTTTGCACTTGCCAGAGCTGATGCCAGCTTGTATCATACAGGACTGCATAATTTTAGAAGGGTGCTAAGAGTCTGTGTGGGCAACACAGCTTTTGTTGTGCCAGGAGGTTCTTGAGAATGCAATAAGGGAAAGTCCCTTTGATTTGTGACTCACAGTGGGGTTTAACAGGCTAACTTTAGGCATGGCTGATTAGATTTTCCAGGTCACCGGCTTCTCTGAAGTCAAGGAAGAGACTGGGAAGTGCTCCTTTCACAGGTCATTCAGAGCACCTAAATTCAGCTTGTGCTCTGAATCGCCCTGTGATGAAGCCTCTGTCTGCCCTGACGGCAGCAGGAGCCTTGGGTGACTTGTCTTCTGTGGTTAAAATGGGGGG
>Ga0065711_1001318_pt1 | contig 44955 bp, 24 predicted proteins | sample Hoacrofraction12_FD_59098 | JGI IMG/M metagenome (GOLD analysis project Ga0065711, IMG submission 59098) | Hoatzin crop microbial communities from Cojedes, Venezuela - Epithelial fraction 12 v2 (version 2) | ecosystem: Host-associated > Birds > Digestive system > Esophagus > Crop | place... | reverse complement strand
CGGGCGGGCGGGCGGGAGGAGTGGAGCCCGAGTCACGTGGGGCGCCGACCTGTGCGGGTGGGGGACGTTCTGGCCGCTCCCCCAACGGCTGCCGTTAATCACCCGCGCGCTCCCTCACCCCGCCAACGGACATGCACGGCGGGCTCCCCCGCCGCTCAGCACCGGTTTAGGGCATCGCCCTCCCCTCCCCCCCCCGCCTTTCCCCTGGGAGCCGCTCTGTCGGGGCAGGTGCTGCCCTGCAGCCAGGGCAACAGGTGGGGGAAGTTTGGGGGGGTTGTGAGGAGCAGCGAGAGAAATGGCTGCCCTTCCCGGAGGGGAAACGGGGAGTGCAGCGGTGTGGCGGGAGTCCAGCTGGCCGGAGCGTCCTGGGTTGGCCCGCCGCACTCTCTGTGCCTCCCGCACCTGGGCTGCAGGGCAGGAGGTGATGTGCTGTTCTGCTGCGCTGGCGGTCGGGGAGCGGGCCCCTGCTCTGACTGAAGGTGCTGGCTGTCCGGCTCTGCTCGCTCTCCGAGAGGCTGCTAGAGCACAGATGAGATTTACTTCTGTAGGTTCTTTAATGGCTTTTCCCTTTTGATGTGAAGAGAGCAGCTGAACTTTAAATAGGATGTCCTTTATCTCCTTCAACTTCCGTTTCAAAGTCCCTCCTCTTGTGTGAGTTGGTTGCTCAGAAGTAAATGCTGTTTCAACTTTTGGAGTCTATTGAATGGTAGTCCTAGCATGGCTGCTGTATTATTTACAGATGACAGAGCGTGCTGTCGCTCTCACAGGCTTCCTCTTCCAGCACAAAAATATTTTGGTGAGACATGGGGGAGCAACTAGAGTAGTCACAGATGACTGGTAGTTGATCTCTGCTGTCAAGACTTTGCCACTGCTGTTGTAGTGCAGCAACTCATAAAAACTAGCTATACTTACCATCTTTCAGCTTCTATAGAGTTAACTGTTTTCACATGGGGAAGCATGTGTGCTAAATTAAGGAGGTGTAATTTCAAAAGAAAAAGAGGAGGAAGGGGATATTAAGAAATTTTTGAGTCTTACAAGTTTGGTAAATTTAAAATTATTAATTAAGTGCTATAGGAGATAGTTTTCAACTGTGTTCTTTTAGCTGATACTAGGCCCTTTCTTTGTTTTGGTGTTTTTCTTCCCTGACTCCTGTACTGTTATACCTTGTTTGCTACCATCGCTCATTCACTGGAACCAGCTTTGAAAGCTTTGAGCCTTCATCCTGAAGGGATTGCTGCTGCCTTTTACTAGCAAGTTGTTTTGTTTTGCTTTGAGATCTTAATCACACAACGTTAGAAACAGTGGTTGTACCTAGTCAGTGCTGATCAAAACATGAGGGCTTCTTGAACTGGTAACGCATTGTTTGTGAACCACGGTTAGCGACAATAAATATATATATGTAGGCAAGACTAATATTGACAACTGTTTTGAATTGGGAAGCTTGGAGGTAACCTTCAGAACCTCAGTAGATAATTTTGTATAACAAACTTGCAGTCTTGGTAGTGTGTTATAGCTAAATATGGTGCAACAAATCTATTAAAAATGTTTGTGAGTAAACATGTCTGAAAGTTATAGAAGTGTTTGTAGGATTTATTAAGTGCAGCAGGTAAATAAATACATGAGGCTGATGGGAGTTCTAGAGTTTCTGGAAGTTACCAGTTGTTCCTGTTCAGCATTGAATGTAAGATTACTTTTATACCTATGATGCTTATTACTGAGTGCTCAGTGTCCAGTGAAGGAAGCAGTCATAGAATCATAGAATGGTAAGGGTTGGAAGAGACCTTAAAGATCATCTGGTTCCAACCCCCCTGCCATGAGCAGGGACATCTTCCACTAAACCAGGTTGCTTAGAGCTCCATCCAACCTGGCCTTGAACACTTCCAGGGAGGGGGCAGCCACAGCTTCTCTGGGCAACCTGTGCCAGTGTTTCACCACCCTCATGGTGAAGAATTTCTTCCTAATATCAAACCTAAATCTGCCCTCTTTTAGTTTAGAGCCATTCCCCCTTGTCCTATCACTACACACCCTTGTGAAAAGTCCCTCTCCATGCTTCCTGTAGGCCCCCTTCAGGTACTGGAAGGCTGCTATAAGATCACTCCTGAGCCTTCTCTGCTCCAGACTGAACAGCCCCAACTCCCTCAGCCTGTCCTCATAGGAGAGGTGCTCCAGCCCTCTGATGATCTTCGTGGCCCTCCTCTGGACCTGTTCCAACACATCCATGTCCTTCTTGTGTTGGGGGCTCCAGAACTGGACACAGTATTCCAGGTGGGGTTTCACAAGAGCAGAGTAAAGGGGCAGAATCACCTCCCTTGACCTGTTGGCCACACTTCTCTTGATGCAGCCCAGGATGTGGTTGGCTTTCTGGGCTGCAAGCGCACATTGCTGGCTCATGTTGAGCTTCTCATCTACCAGTACCCCCAAGTCCTCCTCAGGGCTGCTCTTGAGCCACTCTCTGCCCAGCCTGTACTTGTGTTTCGGATTGCCCCGACCCACATGCAGGACTTGTTTGGCCTTGTTGAACTTCATGGGGTTCACGCAGGCCCACCTCTCCAGTCTGTCAAGGTCCCTCTGAATGGCATCCCTTCCCTCCAGCGTGTCAACCACACCACACAGCTTGGTGTCATCGGCAGAGTTGCTGAGGGTGCACTCAGTCCCACTGTCTATATCGCCAACAAAGATATTAAACAGCACCAATCCCAATACCAACCCCTGAGGCACACCACTCGTCAAAGGTCTCCACCTGGACATCAGGCCATTGACTATAACTCTTTGTGTGCATCCATCGAGCCAGTTCCTTATCCAACGAGTGGTCCCTCTGTCAAATCCATGTCCTTCCAATTTAGAGACAAGGACATAATTTGGGAGAGTGTCAAAGGCCTTGCACAAGTCCAGGCAGATGATGTCAGTTGCCTGCCCTTTGTCCACCAACGCTGTAACCCCATCACAGAAAGATACCAAGTTGGTCAGGCACGATTTGCCCTTGGTGAAGCCATGTTGGCTGTCCCCAGTCACCTCCTTGTTATCCATGTGCCTTAGCATGGTTTCGAGGAGGATCTGCTCCATCATCTTGCCAGGCACAGAGAGTACTGTTTACTCCACATGATCCCCTGCCATAGCAATTATTATGGTGTTGTAGTGTTTGATTTCTGGAGAATTTCAATTAGCATCCTACTCTGTAAGTGGCAAGTATGACGTCAGTGTCATGCTAGTGACCATCTGTCCGTAACACAAATCTGTTTCATAATTTGGCACTATTCAGCACTCCTTACTTTTTTGCTCTTGCAGGGTTGAAGCGAAAAATGTAGAAAGTAAATATACGGGCAGAGCAGTGCAGGTGCGGGTATCATACCGATATTCCATACAATGAGAATGGTGTATTGTGCCTGGCTGTTCACTTCTATGAACATTAAACCTAATAATAATTGAGGTAATCTTAGTGGAAAAGAAATAAGGTGTATGTAATGCTGCAACGTAATACTATATGAATGTGAAATTAGGTGAAAATCAGCAAGGAAAATTGTGTATTCCTATTGGGAGGAAGAAACTTTCTAAGTACTTAGTTTGTAGCTGTGACCAAATGACTTTTATATTATCTGTGAAATGGGAATAATATTATGGTGTCCTAGGAGTGAATGAAAACTTGCGCTGAACTTGAAAATTATTTTAAAATATCTTAAAGATGTCTCATTTATGGAAAGAAAACAGTTTGACTATCATTTTCCCTGATACACATAAATACTTAGCAATGCAGCCCTAAGTGTGACTTTGTAAAGAAAACAAAAAGTGTCACCATCATCATATCACTTTCTTAATTTCTAGTACACCAGTATTGCAGGTTTCTTACTTAGTAATTGCACAAATCATTTTTCAATTGAGATCTTTTCAAGGGAGATCTTGCAAAACTGTTAATTGGATGCCTGACTTTAACTTTGTTTTGTTATAATTGGAAGTTGTCATGAGAATTACAGTAAATTTTTGTGCAGTTGAAGCTTATGAAAATGGAATAGCCCTTAAAAAGTAAAAATAATTTTAAAAAAATCCCTAAATTATAGAAGCCGAGTATTTTAAGCCTCAGTTCCCTGATGCTGAAAAAGTATATACAACGTAAATGATACAGTTGTTGATACTCCAGTGTCTCTATCAAAGCTCCCATCTCTCCGTGTGAATCACTGATCCTTTGGATATTTATATGTCAAGCTACAGTTCTTCACTTGCTAGCACTTTCAAGAAAGCTAATTGTAGGGTTAGATGATTTTGAGTACACTAAAAAAAACACCAGATGTACTTACTCCGAGGAAGAGCACGTCACAAAGTTAGAAGTTCCAGAAATACTCTTCCATTTTCCTTTGATGTTTCATCAACACCTCTTACTGAAGTGTTGCGTGATGGTTTCCTTATATTTGTGAGACTTCCTCTGTTAATATTTTGAAAGTGGACTTTTACAGTTGTGGATGTTTTTATTGTTGTGGCTTGTTTTTTTTTTGTTTTGTTTTTAGTTGAGGAGGAAGAAGCAGAAGTATCTTGAAAGCAGTATCTTTCTGATAAGTGTGGCTTAGTGTGTATCCGTTCCTAGAAAGAGTGCTCTGATTTTGTTTTTTTTGGTTTTTTTTGTTTTTTTTTTTAGAGCAAGGTGCATATGACTTATCACAATGCTATTCTATCACATTAATTTTGTTTCATGTTTTTGTGGCTTTTTATCTTTTTGTGATGTGCTCTTTGCCAACCTTGAAGCCCAAATCAGTATTTTTAGCATTCTGTATTTGGAAAACTGAAAACGTTTGGTGTTATCTGTTGCTGTTTCTGTCTATAAAGGTCTGCTTGGTATGTCATTATTCAGAGCAGTCCGGTGGAAGTGTTGGGATTTGTGTTAGTTATTTAAATTCTTTATCAACTCGATGATTACTGTTACCAAGTGTGAATTGAAGCTTCTGTATGGAAGTTACAGGTTTGCACATATTGTCTCTTGTAATCAAGACTGGTCATATTTTATTTCTATTTTCTGTATGCAAGAGCTTCAGACTACTTATTGTGGATCTTTCATGGAGATGTACTGTCTTGAAAGACTTATATTTAATAATTTATTATCTGGTTTTGTTACAGTGGTTATCAGACAGCAACTCAATAAAGCAAAAGGTCTAAAGAATTTGTGTGAAACTTATTTTATGTATTAATGTAAATAAAATTTTTAATACTTCATCTAGTGAGGCAGTAGAACAAGGAAAATTACAATTATTTCGATATTAAAAAGCCAAACAGATTATAAGAACAAAGATTAACTGTAGCTTTGCTTTATTACAAGAAAAGTAATCCAAAGGTATCTTCATGAAGATGGAAAGGTGTGAGGGTGAACTTGTAAAATTTAAAATCTGAAAGGATAAAAGCATAAATAGAGCAGCCACATTTTCTCCTTGACTTCCATGGTCTTGTATCTTCATAGATATTCTGCTACCAGTTTACATGAAGAAATGTTTTTAATTCTTAATTGGCTTTCTGCATTTCTGCACAGGCTTTAGCAGAACTGTACCTTTTGATGGTAATACATGCTTTGGTTCAGCAATATGGTTATGAATTCAACTCTTAAACCATTTTCTGCTCATACAAATCTGTTTACCTTATAAATTTGTATCTTGAGCATAGATTTCTCTCTTATATTAGACTGAAAATGGATCAGCTATTCTGCTTTGGTGTTTCTTGAGCTGTATACTGAGAATTAGGGAGAGATTTATGTTAATTTCTGCCTTTGAACTAGGTTTTGTTCAGTCTGTCCTTACAATAGACCTATTGTGAGGAGATGAGTAGGTAGGACAAGTCTGGCTGTTTAGCTTTTGTCTGCCAACTCAGTGTGAGAGAACCAAATACTTCAACCCATGCTAGTGTTGTGGAAGTGCTTATTTGTTGAACGTGGAACCTAAAGCTTTGCTTCTTGTTTATTGTTTTGGGATTCTTTTTAAGGCTTAATGTTATTTGCAGTTAAATAGCTGGTTTTTGTGTTTTACAGTTTGTGGAAATTATATTGTTCCTTTTGAAAGAGAAATGATTTGGTGGTGATGGAGTGCTGCCACTGACAGATGGACTCACAGGAAAGAAGGTAAGAATGAGCAGCTAAGTGAAGCCACAGAGGCTCCCTGAAATATGCCAGCTCGTGATCATGCTATAAAATTATGAAGTGGTGTCAGCATACTTTTTATGTAACTTAAAGGGAAGAAGAGGAGTAAGTTTAGTTTCAGTAATGTCTTGAACACTCAACTTATTACAACTTCTTTAAGTTGATTGTTGAAACTGGTGGAGGGGACAGCCATAGGCTGGAAACTTGAAAGTACCATTCTCTAGTGAACAGTAAATCATATCTGTTACCTGCACCTATGAATTTTGATTCTGGACTAATAGCCCTGCAGTAGACTCTTCTTTTTTGCTTTTTGCACTAAGATACCTGACAGAGGTCAGAAGGTTTGGGGATGGAAAATTAGTGTCTTGTAATAAATCTTGGCATGTGACTGTTCAAATTTGTCATACACTGTTCTCTGAAGACTTATTAAATGGATAAAAGCCCAAATATCAGGCTTTGAACTGAATTTAATGCACAATGTGTTGATGAAAACTCTCTATATTATCATGTTGTGTTCTTTGCTGTGCTTTGCTCATCTGACTAAAATCCCTGTTTTGATTTTACCTAAATGTCCTAACTATGATGATGGATTTTTCTAACTTTTTTTTTCTAGCCTATGTATTACTCAATTGGTTCCTTTTAAATTTACTTCTATTCTAAACACAAGTCCTAGGTATATAAAATGCAAGATGGATTCTGCCATTTAATACTATGTATGTTGTTTGTATTAAATTGCTTATGTGAATTTTAGAAGAGTTTTTGACTGTCACTTTTTTTCTTTGTTATGTGGAAAAGAAGAGAGATTGGGGATGGGCACAGGAGCTAAAGGAGACATAATTCCATCTCTTAGTTATTCTCATCTTGAATGTTTTGAGACAGATTGTGCAAAGGTATTGTTCATCCTGTGCACCACAAGTAGCAAATTTTTTAGTTTAAAAAAGTAGTAGTCTGATGAATAGGGCCTTACAGCTTTTGAATGTGCTACTTGCATAAGTTGTCTGCAATGCAGCCTATCAGACTAGCATTTTCTGGGTTTGCTTCAGTAAAGGAATACATTTGGGTTTTTGTGCCCTTTGTTCTAGACAAAGATTGCCATTTTGTCAAAGCTCTTCGTGCTGCCTTACATATTTAACTTCACAAATTCATGCAAAGCTGCCAGAACTGATTTACATGGGGAGTAAATGACTGGTTTGTTGGCAAATAAGGAGCTAAACCTACTTTTTTCTGCAGGGTAGATAACAATCTATTCTATATAAAGTTTTAAATTAATTTAAAGGAAACTCTAAATTTAACTTGAAATGCTTTCAGTCTGTAATGGTCTTTAAAATGGCTTTTTATGTTTAAGTCAAGTGATTCCACAAACTGTTAAAACTGTGTGCTTGTTGTCAAAGTTTTGAGGAATTTCTGTCTGCTGAATGGGAGAAGTTGCTGACTGAGGATTCAAACCAGAGCATGTTGAAATGTTAAACCAGCTTTGGATAGTTTCAATCACTCCTGCAAGCCCAGATACTTCCATTGTGCTTCTGGATATTTTTTTTGCCTTGGTTCAATTGATTTGAACGACTGGTTCATATGAGTCTGAGAAACTCATTAAGAATGAAAAGAGGAACTAAAAAACCAAACAACCAAAACCTCATTTTTCTCTCTAAAGGTAGAAATGAAAGTATATGAAGGATGAGCTCTTATAGGTGTAATATTTTGAAGACACTGTGAGTCGGAGTGATTGGTTCACGGTAAAATCTACACACAATACATCCTTTGCTTAATTACTTCTTTTTAAAACAAATGTTATTTGAGATGTTTATGTATATTTCCAGCATACTTGATGTTCTGCGTAGCTGATAAAAACATGGCTGTAAGGCTGTTTTTCCTGCATTTTGATTTCCAGAAGCTGAATAATACAAAACATGAATAAAATGTAATAAACAAGAATGTTCCTTCTGCTTTCTAACACAGGAAGGGTTAACATTATAAATCTCACTGTTCAGACAGGAACACAGTTGCTTACATGTGGGTAGAACTCATGCAATGATGTCCCTCAGCATACAATGGCAAAATTATGTATTAATTTGTGCTGTGAGCAACAAGTACAGTGTATAATATAAAGGCTATATCAGTTGTGCATAAAAGAATCTTTAAGTTTACTCAACTGCTTTTCAGGCAGTAAAGTACAAATCAAAAAGAATGCGAATGATTTCAGATAGAAGATACTTGGTTTTCATTTAAATGAAGATTACCAAATTCGAAATGAAGTATGTTGACTTCCTGAAATTAAAACTAATGCCTGAAATACTAAGCCTTAACTACGTACCTGAAAAGGATACTAGACATTACCGAACAACAGAAAACTTCAAGCTGATTCTGTATTTCCTCCAGTCTTTTTTGTAGCTCAGAAGAGGCAGAAGGAGCCAAAGAGAGAGGCCTGGTCTATGTTTGGAAGGCTGGTTCTTGCTCTGTAACTCCAGAAAGGCTTCCAGGCCTCAGTGGAAAGACTGTGTTACAGGCAGCCCTTGGAATACATCATGGGTTACTTCTAACAGAAGGTAATAAACATCTGAATTGTAAAGATTTGTGGCAATGACAAACTGTAGTTATTGTTAAGTTTTCTTCTTTTAGATTATTTTTTCATTCTATCTGTGTCTCATACACAACTTTTAAACAATTATATTTTTATCTTTGCCAGTATTTCCTTCTTAGTTAGAAGTTACCTAAAACTGTGTTGGAGTAGAAATTATATGCATAGTATCTTCTTTAATACTGGGGTGTTTTTTTCTTTTAAAAATGGTTCTGGATTTCTTCTTTAAAGATGGCAGTGTAATTTGGATAGTGTTAACTCAAAACAGCGTTTCTTGTGATGTCTTTCATTCAAAAAAGACAGTACAGCAAGAGGTTCTCTTGCAGTGTATGAGCTTTGGTTTCTGTGTGCTTCTGGGAAAATGTGGAACTAATAGATGCAATGGATTGAGTCTTGTTTTGTGAGCAGTTTGGCACTGTGAATCAAAATATTTCTCAAAGCCAGTACGTTTAAGTGTTTGCATAGCTTGGTCCTTACGTGTACTGATCAGTGGACATATAGTTGTAAAGACTAAACTGGAGGTTGCTTCTTTGATTTTTTTCTTTGATGTTTTTGAAGGAAAGTTCCCAGGTTATTGGTAAGCTGGATACAAGCATCTCTCCTCTACTGATATGGAGCTCCAGTGGATTCTTTTTTTTTTTTTAGAACATGTTTCTCTCATAATTAAAAGGACTTTTTGCATGTGTGTTCTTGCTTCATGGAGCATGTTGTTTGTGGATGTGATTTACCATTTTCCTCTCACTGTGAAAACAACTGTTCATTTTAAAAATAGATTTTTGCTTTTCTTTAGAATTGGCAAAGTAACTTGACCTGGCATTGCTGCAGTCTTTTCAGGTAAAGGTAATGAAATTTTGGAGAGGCTGCAGTATGACATCAAACCAGTGGCACGATACATTTACCCACCACTCCCACTTTCCACCTAATAGAGCAATCCTATTTTACTGTAGGGTGGCAAACAGTACAGTTTGGAGATGCTAGATCGCTGTATGGAAGGATGAGCTCTGTACTTTGTCATGCTCTTCAAGCATGGTGGTATGTCCTTAATATGTCATATGTTCTTACAATAGAAAGGACCAATAAATACACTTAACTTGGGAATAGTAGAATTATTAGCAGAAAAGCATTACTTAGTTCAGCAGTGCATGCATGCACAGGGTAACATTAACATGAGGTATAGAACGCAACAGCAACAATGGCAGAGAGCAACCAGCAGTCTTCATGTATCAGTAGTCATAGTTCTGCTGAGCCTGGAGAAAGTTAAAAATTGGTATCTGTTTATCTGAATCTATCTTCAATTTTTTGTATTGGTTTAACTTCATTAGACTCATTCTAGCTGTTTTTATTTTTCCTCCCAGGCGGAGAGGTCTACAGTTTCGGAAGACTGCCCTGGAGATCAGGCCTGGAGGAGTCATGTCCTGCTGGTCCTGTCTTAGAAAATACTTTGCTTGGGCGTCATGTTATTACAGTGGCAGCTGGCAGCTTCCATAACGGAGCCGTGACAGAAAGTGGTGTGGTGTACATGTGGGGGAACAATTCTGCTGGCCAGTGTGCAGTTGCTGATCAGCCATGTGTGCCAGAGCCCCAACCCATCAGTATTTCTGATTCTGAAACCAGTCCTCTGTTAACAGTAAGGATTTTGCAGCTAGCATGTGGAGAGGAACACACGCTGGCACTATCACTAAGCAGAGAGATATGGGCTTGGGGGAGTGGCTGCCAGCTCGGTCTCATAACAACAGCTTTCCCAGTGACAAAGCCACAGAAGGTAGAGCACCTGGCAGGACGTGTTGTGCTCCAGATCGCTTGTGGAGCCTACCATAGCCTGGCTCTGGTACAGTGTCTCCCTGCACAGGAAATGAAGCCTATCCCAGAGAGATGCAATCATTGCAGTCAACTCCTCATTACCATGACGGACAAGGAAGATCATGTAATCATTTCAGACAGTCACTGTTGTCCACTGGGTGTAGCACTGTCTGATAACCAACCAGAAAACCATGTCTTCTGTCCCTCATTGGAGACCCTAAAAGGAAAAAGCGTAACAGGTAGCCAAAGTGAAGATTGTCAGAAACCAGTTGTGGAAGAACATACACTTGTTGCTTTAGAATCTGATGGAGCAAGTATGCTTTCCAGCAATGATGGACAGGAAGACAGTGGAATTTCTAGTCCTGGAAATATTCTGTTTCCAGACAAAAAAGAAGTGAAAGAGTACTTAATCAGTTTATCAGATCACTCATTAAATGAGAACTTGAAGCAAAACATCTGCACAGAACCTGAGCAGGTTGGTACCTAGTCACTAGCTCTTAATTTGATACAACTCTTCTTGTATATGTGACAATGTTACTCTTTTCACCAATGAAAAATTCGGTTGGTTTATTGTGGCTGTGGTGTTCCTGTAGTTTCAGACTGTTTCTTCTCTGTGATGGTTCTTAAGTTTTAAGTGGTATGACCTTCAAGGTCCCTTCCAACCCTTACCATTCTATGATTCTGTCCTTGTTCAGTTGTGTTTAATGTGAGCATCCTTCACAGTGCTGTAGTCTCTCCTCCTTGTGGTCCACAGTACCAGAACGACATAAGCCAGTTTCCCATTCTCTAGCGGTTTCCTGTTTGTGTGGGACAGTAAGCTGGTACTTGTCTAATTTACCTTTAAGGTGAAGCTTGCTCTACTGATGTGGAATGACTCCCTCACAAATCTAATTTCTCAGTCAGTTAAAAATTCTAGATTGCAAGTAAAGATTGTAAAGGTAATGATAAAGCATTGACAAGAAGGCTTTTAATGTTAATCTGTAGGGGTGGCATAAACTTATGAACAGGCATGGGAAATACTAAAGTGCTGCTCTGTTTTGTGTGGTGTGGGAAATGGTTCAATAACACTGTTTTGATGCTATAGCAGAACAGTAAAGTAATAATTTCTAATAAGCATCAGAAAATGCTTGACATGAAGGCTTCCTGACAAAATACTATGTTTTCCACTGTTTTGAAAAAAAAAAAAAAAAAGCTTATTTGGGGTGGGAGGGGAGAAGATATGACCCGAAAGCTATTAGAAAACAAATGCAAAATCTTGCAGTGCAGTCTGGCAGTCCTTACATAAGTACTGTCCTGTTGGATGGTTTATGGTAAAGGTAAGATCTGTGAGAAAAACTGCCACTCTGTGGCTTAATATCCAAGATTCATACAATCCTGAAAACTTCTTTTGTCATTTCAGGTGTTGTGTAGATACCAATTTCTTAATTTTTTCTTTTATAGTTACGGTAAGAAATTTTTCACAGTGGTTCTGGGAGATAAATTTCACAGTGCCTTATAAATAACCAGTTTTTGTTATTACCTCTGATTGCAAAAAAACCCTCCCTAGTCTTAAAACCAAAACAAACTGTCCAGTAACTTGGTGATCCAGCAAGTTATGTTTTCGCATTGCGAGAGAACTAAACACTGTGAACACAGTTGTCCTTCCTTTTGCTTTTTGCTAGTACAAACACATTCTAGTTGTTGTGGGCCTCAGACTCATGCGAGAACACCTGCTATTAGGAAATTACTGAAACACGTAGTTTCATGGTCCCATTCTCAACTCCTTGTTCCTGGAATATTTCCAGAGTACAGTTTCCCTTGCACAGTTTCAGGAATAAACAAGCTTGGAATTGATTCACAGAATATGAACTCAGTTGAGCATAAATGGGAGGAGCAGAGATGAGGACTCTAATGTTTCAGCATTAGTAAAATGCATTGTTGCTCTTTGCTTTCCCACACAAATTGAGTTTCCTTTTCTGTATTGCTAGGCATGCCTTTTGTAAATAGGAACAAAGTACAAGTAAATAGGACCAGTCTCAATCCTTTAGCCAATTTTTTCATTAAAAAGTAGTAAAAAGATTTCACCCTGCCAGAAGGAAAACGATGAGCTATAATATTTATATTTGTGTTATTTCCCACCGTCTATTAGGTGAGAAAATGGGACTTTGCTGTCTGTGTTTTTAACATTCTAATGATTTGGCAAATACCGTCTTGTGCCTTATTTCTTATTTGATGGGCAAATTGATTGCTATTATAGGTAATCATGTGCTGGGACTGATGTCAGTTTGTCCCTAGTGTGACTTAATGATTATTAACACTAGCATAAGGGGACGCATAACCCAGATTGGTCTTAAGATAGACCTTACAAAAAGAGTCCATGAATTACTGTTTTCCTTTTAATGTATTGAAGAGAGAACTTACCTCTCTGTAAATACAGCATGCTCACTGATGCACTTTAATTGGTGGCAAAGAAATTTGTAATAAGCCTAAAATTAAATCCCTTTTTTGTTTGCAAAGATCCGAGCTTTTTTGGTATTTAAAAAAAACAAAAAACTGACCCACAGGCTCTTATCGGTGAGCTACAAGACAAGCGCAACAAGCAAAGCCCAGTCCTTGTAGAAATGGTGCTGGGTCCTACCTTAGAAAATGTGATTCTGAGGAATAGGTGTACACCTAAATACAAAAAGCTTCCTCATAATGTCTTGTTCGGTACAGCACATAGTTTGATTAGTGAATGGGGTATATCATCATCCTACTGTTATGTGCTATCTGATATGATAGTCTTGAATTTTTCTTTGGTTTTAGCCTTCTCAAGAAGAACAACTCAGTGCTTGTATCCCTGGCCCTCCAGGTACCAGCACATCTGCCTTGAACAGCTTGGTGGCCTCTTGTGCATCAGCAGTTGGTGTGAGAGTAACTGCTACGTATGAAGCTGGAGCATTGTCTCTGAAGAAAGTAATGAACTTCTATGGCACACCTTCAAGTGAACCACGATCTCAATCTGGTGGTGGTTCCCCAGGGCCTGAAGCTCTGAAAGACAGTCGAGAAGAGCAGGTCAGATTGGAATCCATGCAGGGAAAGAAGAGTTCCAGTTTAGTAGATATTAGAGAGGAGGAATCTGAAGGAGGGAGTCGAAGGCTTTCCCTGCCTGGCTTGTTGTCACAAGGTAAACAAGCACTTTGTGAAAACCAAGAGACTAGACAAATTAGAATGATGTGGACATTTATCACAAAATAAAACATGTTTATTGAACATAAATCTAATCATCTACCAAAGGTGTTTATGAATTGTAAACTGTATCTTAGGACTTCAAGGCAGTGGGGGGAGTGAAGGCTAGCAGATACCGCATGCTAAGAAAACTGAAAGCGTGATGGGTTTAGGAATGTTCTTTATTGCTAAAGGTAAGGTAAAGTGGGCACATTTTAGTAGTCTAGGCATCTTATTGCAAAATGATGGCAAACTGTCTTTCATGTAGGTTGCATAGCAGATAAAAATCTGCGTGGCCTGTAATCCCTGCTGCACTGAGCTGGTTTTGAGCCAGGGACCTAGAAATATTCCAGTTCCTGCTGCCAAACTTCAAAGTTAATGAGCTTCTTCCCTCGTAGATTTTAATGTTGTTAATTGCTCTGAATGATGGATACATGGTTTAGTTCTATATTGATCTTGGATCTGAGGGGAGATTTTAGAAAGTATTGAAATCTTTTGTGCACTGCAAGGATATATTTTCATTCAATATGTACTTTTTTTTTTAATGTATAGTTTTTTTGGTTCATTTGCTTCAGTATGACTGTATAGTTCTCATATGCCTGTTGTCCTTTAATAGGTGGTAAAAATTACTTGGGATCTGTCTACTTCTAGCACAAATGTTACTGCTGTGTATCAGTAATCTGTCTTCTTACGTCAGCCTTTGCTCTCAGTCTTAATTAAGACCTCTTTAAGAAGTCTTCATCAGTTATCTCAAATGGTACTGTTACCTAAAATGATGAGCAATTTTTCTCTCTCTTTGCCTGTGTTCAGTTTCTCCTAGGCTCTTACGGAAGGTAGGGCGGGCAAAAATGAGGACTGTAGCTCTGACTCCAACCTACAGTGGTGAGGCTGATGCGCTTTTACCCTCTCTAAGAACGGAGGTATGGAGCTGGGGAAAGGGGAAGGAAGGACAGCTAGGACATGGCGATGTTCTGCCACGGTGAGATTTCTTTCAGAAATCCTTTTTAGTGGGTCCCTGGGAAATTTTGAATATTCAACTTTCTCAATCAGTGCCTTGCGCTGTGTTCTTGTTCTTTTGTGTTGTGACCTAAGTTCTTCCAAATAATGTGTTTTATGCTGTATTGTTACTGTGTGTCTATCAGTTATGACTTATCCCCTTGTAATCACTGGGACTTTTGGTGATATTTTTACTTTGTCCAAGATGAGGTGAAGTTTATCATCAACTTTTGCCCTTCATGACTTTTTTAACTAAGCTGGTTTATTGCCAAAAGACTCCATATATGTTTGTTTTCTCCAATTTGTTTTTGGGGAAAAAATAAAACTTGGAATTAACTTTTGATTTAAGAATACCTCTGATAATCTGTTTTCCTCCCCTCCCTGGGTTCTGGGGACTGGCAGGCTTCAGCCACTATGTGTGAAAAGCCTAGATGGTAAAGAAGTGATTCACCTCTCTGCTGGTGGCCATCATTCCTTAGCACTCACTGCCAAATCCCAGGTATAAGTGATTATTGTTTATCTAGGACATAGTTGTCACTTTTGGTGTTTTCTACACTTTTGTTTCTTTTGCTTCTAAACTTTTGTTTCCATTTGTGGGAGGCAACTTGGAAGCAGTGTGGAATTGTAATTCTATTTCTGCCAAAGTTCTGCATGTACCATCAACTTGATGTGTAAAGATTGCAGTGACTTGATTTGGTGCCTTCCATTTCTGTATGTGAGAAGACAAGTTGAGAATATAGGAAGACAGTGGGAATGAGGGAAGTGCTTCTTGGTACATGAATCCTACACCCTTGACTTGTGTGTGTTTGCATACTTCATGTGTTGTACTACTACAATTCAGTATGTGTCCATGTATATAAACTTACATCCTGATGTTTAGCTATGTTTCTTACAGGTGTATTCATGGGGCAGTAATCTCTGTGGCCAGCTTGGTCACTTGAATTCCCCAACAACAGTCCCTCGTCTCACAAAGGTAGTTTGTTTTCTGTATTTTTGTGTTTTCAGTTTAGGGACTTTTCTTATACAAGTGAGTGCAAAGTAGCTTCTAGAAACTGACCTTGCTTATGGATCTGTGTGCTATATAGTAGCAGACTCCTTGGTGTGTTTGGCTTACACTGTGAATATGATCCTTAGATGAGCTTGTGAAAATCTACCCAAGAAATCCTTTACACAGACTTTCACTGGCCTTTGACTGCATTGAAGTTCTACAACTCAGAAATGTGGTTGATTTTATCTTGCTACCAAATTTCACTTCACCTTTGGTTTCTCTGATATCAGTGTTGCAGTGCTGAAACTTTTCAATACTTTGGAACACTGTTTTTGTTCTAAACAATTGCTTCTACCATTTTTAGCTTTGTTAGACCATGACCATATTTGGTTTTGTTTCTGTATTTCCAGAGCTGTTTTGGCAGTGGGTTTTCTGTTTGTTTTGAACTTTTCATCACATTGAGCGAATAGCCAAATAATGGTTTTGGGGCTAGACAAGATCCTTTCCTATGTTTTCTGGTGCTTGTCTTGGTGGAAAACTAGTTGCAGAGTTTTCCTGCTTAGGCCTTATGCAAATTAATGTATAACATGTTAACTGTCTCCAAAATTTATTGAATGTGTTACTTTAGTTAAATGTAGAGGGGAGAATAGTGTCTTAACTTTAATCAAGCTCACTTGATGTCTATTTAAAAATAAAACTGATTCATAATTTAAAGGCAAAAAATCAGCCATTACAAAGAAGGCTGGAAAGAAAGATAATTTTCTGGATACATGCAAGAAGTATATGAGATGCTGAAGTTGAAAACTTACCAGTTATTGCAGTACTTTTTCTTGGCAGGAATATTACATGTGGCTAGAAGAGTTAAGTACTCTCTTCTCCTTCCAGCTTTAGATCATGATTTCTAATGTCTTTTCCTTCCTCATGAATTTCAGATGTGTGGTGATGGTGTTTGGAGTACAGCAGCAGGACTAGATTATTCCCTCTTCTTAGCAGATGAGGAAGACTTCCAACCTGGATTATATTACAGTGGCCAGGAGACAACAACAGAAGATAATTTGTATGAAAATAGCTGTACTAAGAGTCCAGTTTTGCTGCTATCCTGTAGTAAAGTGAGTGGTATTTCCTTTAAGTTAGTGCAAATCATACTGATGCTTTTTGGAAACAGCACAGTGCTGATTGTTCAGCTAGCTTTAAGGGTGTCAAGTCAAGTAACTGGTTCCTAGCGGTCAAATTGGGAGCACAGCTTATGGAGGACAGAGAGGGAGGCCTAATTAGTATTGTTCTCTTCCCTGCCTGTCGTCTTGGTCTTCTATGTGAGGGACGAGGAAGTGTTTCCAGTGTATCTAATTGATTTCCTTCAATGCGTGCATGCTGCAGAAGTGTACCCTTATGTTGTGCTCTGTTTTGACCACAGTCTTCGTATGTTTATTCTTCGCTGCTATTGCTCCTCATTTTCCTGTTGTTTCTCAAGTGATTAAGAGCACTTCCTGCTGTATTCCATTCTGCTTCCTGTGCATCTTGTTTGAGAATGGGCAGGAGGTCCCCCTGATTTTTGCACCATCTCCTTCCCTCCCCCTCCTTTTCTCATGGGTCTAAAGGGGGAACTGAGCAAAGGCACCAAAATGTACATTTGCATGTTTATGGGAGAGAAGAGGTGCCCCTATGCAATTTTTTGCATCAAGCTGAATCATATCTGCCTTGAAGTTGACATGAGGTGGGGAAATGTGTGCTCTGCACATCCTCTTCCAAGTTGTTTGTATGATTTCAGGCCAACTTGAGTTTAAAGTAACGAAAAGGAGACGGGTGAGGGTAGAATGCAGCTCTTCTGGATGTTGTTGCTACTTCCCTAGATTGATCAGAATAGCAGTTGGAGAGGCATTTTGAGGAGGGACGGGGGTTTAGACACTGGATCCATGCATGTGCGTGCATGCATGTGCACACATGTATGTGATCTCAGACACACACACACTTGTATTCCTTCTATAAGATTGTTGCTAGCCATTCCCTTCTGTTCTCTTGTAGGGTGACTTGTAGGCTCTTACATATCAGAACTGGCCTGTAGGTTGCTTGTTTAACAACTCTGACTCAATGTTTCTAAGGAATCCTCTATTTAACAACAAAGGAAATAAACCTAGAGCTGAAACACTGAATTACTATATGGTAGTGCATGTGAAATGATATTAATGATGAGCCACAATGTATCAGTGGCACTTGTGCTGACCTTAGAGAAGAATTTTGCTTCGAACTACTGTGGAAAGCAAATATGTACTAACGTCACTTGTGGTGTTAGTGTAGTTATTAGTATTAGTCCCGTTTATTGATACTGTAATACTACTCTTATCAATAAAATAATGTCGTTCAGGTCCAGAAAGGGCTATAGTTCAGAGCACAGTCATAATATTAAAGTCTTGTTATTCTCGCTTTCTAGTTAATAGGCAAAATAGCTGATGTAGTGATACTATTTAATATCAACATTGTTGATGTAAGTGTAAAGTATATTGCAGTTCTAAAAGAGATTGAACTTAAGGTCACTGTCTCTTAAACATGGAATGGTTGTATGAGTCATTTTAAAAGATGGTCTATTTATTGTGTTTTAGGTTCTGTCGGGACCAGGAAAATGAACAGCATTGACTGTAAATGTTTCTATTCTTACTGTTCTTGTACTAAGACAGTATTGAATGAATTGTAAAAAGAAAAGTATTAAAGCTGCTGTTTTTTCTTTTCTCTTTTTCGTGTTTCAGATAGGGTACATAAGCAATGTGATAGCTGGTGGTCACAACTGTTTGGTCTTAGTAGACAAAAACGTAATGGGATATATTGCCAGTTTGCATGAGTTGGCTTCTACTGAGAGAAGGTTTTATTTCAGACTGAGTGAGATCAAATCTCAGGTTCTTAGACCTCTTTTAGGATTAGGTAAGGACTTCTTTTAATATTTTATTTGATGTTCTTTCCCCTAGATTCCAAAACAAATATAATTACTCTTAAATTACACATAATTTAAAAGTAATTATATATTTTTAAGATAAAGCTAAGGTCTTACTCTTGTACCCAGTTTACGTGAACTGGTGAAATACAGCTGCATTTTGATGTCTGCAGTATGCTATTAGTATTTGCACTTTCCTGACTGTTTCACTTTAACTTAATCATTTGAGCTGTATTTAGTCTAAAATTGTTGAATTCCTGATTCTGGATAATATAGTTATGAGGTGAAATTGCCAATAAAACATCTAAACAGTACTTTGTGGTAATTCCCTTTATTAATGGGTGCTGCTCTTTCGCAAGGTAGGCTAAATTGTTTTCTGATCTGTTACAGATAATTTGGGCAATGCAAATACAATCCAGATGTTGCAGGAAATGGCAAGCAGGTTCAGCAGGCTATGCTATCTCATCGGTCAACATGGAGCTTCTTTAAGTAGCTTTCTTCATGGAGTGAAAGAAGCCAGGAGCTTGGCCATCCTGAAGCATTCCAGTCTCTTTTTGGATAGTTACACTGAGCAAGTATCCAATTCCTTCTCATTCTGATTCTCTGCAGGCTTAGTCTACCACCCACAACAAGCCCTGAGTTAGGGGACAGTAGATTATAAGGAAGGCTACGTAAGTAACTGTTGTGCAAATTGTATTCTTGGAGTTTAAAATGTATGGAGAGTTTTACACAAACTAATTCATTTTGTAGTGAGCTATGTTTCAGAGTCTTCGCCAGTGGAGCACACTGGACAGCTTCAGCTTCCTAATGTAAAACTCTCCCAGAAGAATGATTCTTCCGTCCTGATATCTGCTAAATAGCTAGCATTACACCTTTCACCCAAAAGACAGCTGCTTTAGTGCTCAGAATTAAGCTTGAATTATCCTGGTTACTATTTTTATTAGCTTAATGCTTTTGGGAGACGAAGTCTATACAGTCACACTGTCTATGCAGTCATGCATAAACGACATGTATGCTGTCTTTCTCCTCAATAACTTTTGTAGTTGCTGGATGATTTCATCCAAATGTAGTAGAAGTCTCATCATATTTAATACCTACAGGCTTTTGTGAAAAATACCAGCTTGACAGAGCGGAGAGTCTAAAAACGTCCTCTCTGAACGTAGTCTTGGTTACCAAACATCTGAAAATCTCTAAGGAAACAAAATTTCAAGATCATCAATTTCAGTTGCTATGCAGTAGCTTTTTGAATATGCAGCTAGTTGTACTTTTTTCTAACACAGGCACAACAGTTACCACTTTTACTGGGCCAGTGATAAACTTATGCCATATCACCCTAAAAGAAGCTTTCTTGTCCATTTATCAAATGTGTTGTTCATAATTGTAAATATGTATTTTCTCCCTTCTTAGCCTTTGACTTCAGTTTTTCTTGTAACCTGGATTTACAGAATTGATTCTTATTACTCAGATTAGATGGGTTTCTTAATTTCTTCTTCTTCCATGTCAAAGACTGAAATACCTAATTTCTGTTCTCATTGTTACTGCCTGTTACTGCTTTCCCCCTTTGCTTTCTAATGCATTGCACGTTTTTCTGTGTATGGCATCAAAACCTATGCATGCTCCTCAGCATAGCGCCTTGAGCATCCTCCAAAGATCCATCAGGCGATGTAAGTATTACCTGTCAATTGGGCTAAGCTGAGACGTCTTCCCTCAGAGAAAGGTGGTTTTTTTTAAAATGGCTTTCTTTTTTTGGTAGGGGAAAAGTGAAAGTTAGAATGTTGAACAGCAGGAAAAGAGAAATGCTGATCTTTAAATTTCCATCTTGAATATAATTAGAAGCTATCAGTATTAAACTGTTGAAACAGATGGCCTATTCTGTACACACCCAAATTTGGGAGAAACATAAAACTTGAAGTTTTGTTTGCATAGTAAGCTCTGCATTGTGCTAATGGCAGCAGAAATATGGAATAGTAATGTATGTTCTATGCTCCATGTGAAAAGCGAATACTAAGTGTTCCAGTACCATCGAGTGTTTCACTGTAATATTTTCTCAAGCAGTTGGATTACTTATTGTCGTGGTTTAGCCCTGGCCAGCAACAATCACAACGAACCATGCGGCCACTCTATCGCCCCTTCCCCCAGTGAGGTGGGGAGAAGAGCGGGAAGAAAAGGGGTAAGTCAGGATAAGGGCAGTTTAACAGAACAGCAAAGGAAGTGAACAGTAACAACAACAGTATTGATAAGAATATACAAAACGAGGGAGTACTCAGGGCAATTTTCTCACTGCCGGATGCCCAGTGCATTCACGAGCAATGATTAAACTTTCCCAGGCCAGCTTCCCCACTCAAAGCCAAGCATGGTGTCACATGGGTGGCCAGTTTGGGTCAGCCGGCCTTGCTGTGCGCTCTCCTGACTTACTGTGAAAATTAACCCTATCCCAGCCGAACCCACTTGTGCAGCCCCACTTGTATAGTAAAAGATGTTACAGATTTCACTGGTAAACTGTTGGAAATTACAACGGTTGCTATTTCCAGGGATGTTCTTGTTTTGTAATTGAAGATCTTTCTTCTCCATTTTAGGTACTGTACTTCAGTAACAAACTTCCTTGTAATGGGAGGATTTATGCTACTTGCAAAGCCAGCAGTGTAAGCAAACCTTTACCATTTTCTGGAGTTTTTGATCAACTAGCAAAGACCTGTACTTTAAAGAATTGTGTGTGTATGTGTCTAGTAATGAGCATGCAGAGACCTGATCTCGGCTTGCTTGAGTACACTAATAGGTTTTCCATCAGATGAAGAAAAAGTTACTTCCCCTCAACTGTGATAAATATTTAGTTTAAAATGCTGCTGAATTAGTTCAGTTACTTTGTCTTGAAGGTGGAGAAAGGAGGAAAAAAGCATTAATTATTGTAAATTCCTAGAAAGAAATGTAAATAGATCTCAGATAATGATTTTTTTGAAAGCTTAGCTTGAGGTTAAATTTTCGTCATCTATTCAGTGTTTGTTAGTATTTTATTCTTTCACATATTGCTGTCAAGAAAATACAAAAGAAGAGCAAACTTCTCTTGAAGAATTAGTAAGAGTAGGTAATGTGAATTCACTTTCGTTTGAATTCTTTAAGTTTATGGAAACACTTTAAAATGATGCAAAAATAACAACATGTCTGCATGTGTATCTTCTCTGCCTCTCAAGGTTGCCTTACTTTTATTTCATGCAGAGATGCTCTTAAATGTGAGGAAGGAATTGCACCTTAAGGCCCGTGACAGTATATTTGAAGTTTATAGATCATATAGTAAAGCTTTTTTCTCTGTTCAGTAGTATTTTTGTCTGGGAAATAAAGTAACAACACTGTGCATCTTTCACTCTGGTGCTGTGAAGAAGTTGTTGCAATGAGGGTATTTTTTTACTTGTCTGATGAATTGCCAGCTTTGCTTCCGACCTAAATTCTGTAATCTGGGAGTAAGTCTGTTACAGCTGTTATGGAGCACTTTGAATTTTGTGTAAATGATGCTATTGGACGTTCTTTGAAACGCCAGGGTACCTAGTGCAAAGAATCTTCTGCACCTGAGGACCAGTGCCAAAGACTAAATACAAAATCCCATTGCAGAGAGACACTGAGAATCTTTCTGCATTGGTCAAGATTTTTAGGGTGACTTAAAGGAAATCTTAGTTTCAATATAAGCTTCTTTATAATTAGTATAGAGAAGTTCTGGATGCTGAAATTACTTGTACTGAGTTCTTCACATCAGTTGTCACTGTCAGGTGTCACAACTTCTACTGCAATCAGGGTCTCATTAGGTGAGTAACACTTTTTCAGGTTCTGAAACTTCAGGGAGAAGATGTCTTAGAAGTTTTGTCCTGCTACGTGCAAAGGGAAGTCAAGAATATCTTTCCTGATAATGATTAGTTTTTCCCCCCACTCCCTCCCCAAGGGATGTTTTAAGTGAGTCGTTAATGATGTCAGCCTGTCTTTTATGGATATTCTGCAATATGAATGCATTAGCAGTAGTCCCAACTTTTAAAAAGTGCTAGGTTCAATAGAAGTCTCCGTTGTTGGCAGGTTTTTGAGCATGTCCTCTGAAAGAGTAGATGAGCTATGGTGTTATGAATCTGTTATTATTTGACACTTTTCTACAGAGACCTCCATGCGAGGGTCTTGAAGCACTATAAAAATGCAAGCTATCCAGATGGTTAAATTTAAAATTAAGAAATATGGTCTTCTCTAAAGAAGACTTTATTCCTATGGCTTGTTGAACAAGAGAGTTCTGAAATATCATTAGCAGACCTAGACGAGGTACATTATTTTGATGTGTGAAATGCTATCTTATTAATCATGTAGAATTCTTAGGGACCCTGCTGTGAAATTCCCTAATCTGTTTTGCTGTCCCTGGGGCCTGCTTTCTGAGGCTCACCTGGTTCTTGGAGTTTGTGATTTAAATGCTTACCAGCTGGATGTGTTTTAATGCACATGTCATGTGTGCCACACATCTGTGCACAAAGATATGGTGAAGGAGAGGGAGAAGTAGGTTTGTTTTCCTTTTAATGAAGAAATCCTGGGTTCGTGTGCTAATGTACTGTCTTCGGAATCATTTCCCTCTTCTTCTCTGAACTAGATTAGTTCTCCCTCTTGGAAATCAGACTGAGGATTGAACAGATTTCCTGCCTTTCTTTGAGGTAGGATGTAATTTTTCTAGTTAGGGGAAAAACTGGTCAGTTGCCTTGAACAGCAGGGGTGGGGAAGAAATTATTTGGATATGTTTTTAGGGAAGTGCACTGGAACAAGGTTAAGATTCTTTCAGGCCTTCTTGTGCGAATCAACAGTGTTTGAAACTTACTACTCTAACAGTAATGGGGAGGTCATTGCACCTGTTAGTTCTTTTGCTAACCAACTGTTAAAGGGGAAAAAAGTTACTCTCCAAGTGGGACAACTTAATGAGTGAGATTGTGAGACTAGAAGTAAAAAATGTCCTGTGTTGCAGTTGTTTGAGAGCTACATGTCTGTATTACTGTACTTCCTTAACCTAAATTGGGAATAGATTAATAAGCAGCATGCATTTGCTTTTGTAATTTTTATTGGTTTGTGATAATCCAAAAAGGGGCATTCTGAGCTCATTTATATAAAACATCACTGATGTCTTGCTGTCTTTTTTTCTTTTCTCCTCCCTCTGTTCCCCAATGGTCCCATCATTTAGAGACTTCTTGAGTAAAAATCAGGAGCTGTTACAGAAACTAAGTGAGAAGAATGAGGAAAACCTCCAGCTAGTGGAAGTTCTGAATGCTCTGTTTTTCATGCCATTTGGACGACTTCATAATTACGCTAGAACTTTGCTAAAGCTTGCCACGTGTTTTGAAGTGGTAAGCTGGCTTTGTTATCTATATCTGAATAAACATACATATGAAACTTACGGCTCGGAAGTAACTGTGTGAAGCAAATGCCAGGTAATGAGAAATAGCTTAGTCCTCAGAGAAGCTACCTTAGACTTGTATTTGCTGCAGAGAAGATCATGCACATTTATTTGTGCAATCTTACACCACACCTGCACAGATCACATGACGGTAGAAACTTGTTACCCTGCCAGAACTTGTTTGTGTGCCTGAGAGCTTAATTACAAATACAGTATTTGCTGTTTACCTGTTGCTTTTCAGTTCGATGTGGCATCATTATTGTAGCTATCCTTGGCTGTAATACTCTACTAAAAATACTACAGATATATTAGGTAGACTTTTACCAACCATTTAGATGTATATAATTGCATTCTTTTGAAATAAAAGCTGACTAAACAAGATCAATAACTCTTTGTACATTTATCCCAATATAGTCATTTAAAGTATTACTCCTGCAATTATTAGCATGACTTCTGCTACAGCTTGTTAAGCTGCAAGAAGGTAGATCATGTAATCATATATTAGTCATTCTCCTCTTAAAATTCATAGAACTTTTGTGATTTTAAAAACTCCCAGCACACCAACAGAACATGTGACCAAGAAAATAACTTAGCCTCCACTGTTACTTTATTAACCAGACCAACTGTCATGTGTTTGGTGCTGAATTAATAAAATGAGCAGTTGCATTGCAGCTTGGTTAGTGTTGTTGGCACAGGTGTTCAGAAATACTCTTAGGTCTGTCTTACCTTGTGCCCTATAGGCATCTCCAGAATACCAGAAGCTACAGGATTCTAGTTCTTGTTATGAGAGCCTTGCTGTCCATCTTAGCAGAAAAAGGAAAGAAGCAGAATACACACTTGGCTTCTGGAAGACCTTTCCTGGGAAAATGACGGTATAATGACAATTGTCAGTCCATTAGCAGTTTGAAACTCTTGCTGTTAGCATTATATCCTGAGTCTGTTACTGATGCTGCTGTCCCAGTTGCACGTCTCATTTTTCTAATTCGTGTTGATGTAGTACTCAACTTTTGGGCCTTTGCTATGAAAGACATATAGCATTGACCTTAAGTCACAATCAGTGAGAAGTAAGCTTCTGTAATTTTCTTTCAACCCTACCTGCAGGATTCCTTGCGGAAGCCAGAGCGTCGTTTAATCTGTGAAAGCAGCAATCGGGGGTTGTCCCTACAGCATGCTGGAAGATTCTCTGTAAACTGGTTCATCCTCTTTAACGATGCTTTGGTACATGCTCAGGTAAGCCAGCTTGTATCCAGGAACAAAACCTTTTCTTTGCTTCAAACAATATGACATACTTTTCATGTAGTGAAGATAAGTTTTTGCACTGTTCACTGCAGTGTTACTTGAACACTTAAAAGCGATTTTTTTTTTTTTTTTATGTTTACAGATAAATTTGAAATGATGTACTATTTTTAAATTTTTTTTAATGTTTTATTGCTGTTGCCCTGTGGCTGGCATGGCTATTTCTCAGAGCAAGGTGCATAGAAGGAGCCTGTAATGCTCAGTTTTCCTTAGTCCTCAAAGAAAGGAAAATAACTGTTCAGAAAAAGTATGTGGCAGGAGTAATGGATCAGTACCTGGTGAAGTTTCCCTTCTCCTTCTCCTTGCCTGCAGTTCTCAACGCACCATATTTTTCCCTTGTCTACACTGTGGGTAGAAGCTCTTTCAGAAGAAGCTGGTAGTGTGTGAGTATCCTTGCTTGTGATGCTGAAATAACCAGGTATCTTGGGAGGGACGATGAGCATTTTGTAACCAATTATTGTAAACTAGGAGCTCAATAGGCTGGATGCAATCATGTCTAGTCCTCTTTCTTGTTTCAGAAAACTTACTGTATTACTGTGTGTCAAAAAAAAAAGTTGTATAAGCATCAGAAAGAATAAGGTAGTCAAGAGGAAAACAAGCAGTCTTTTCTGCTGCTTCTTTTCACTACTGACTTTAATACTGAGTAAATGCTAGGTGGGCTGTGGGAAGGAAGATACAATATTCATGCTCTAAGAAACCTTGCCTTTTTCAGGATGAATTTTCACTAGATTAAAATTCCTCCCCTCCCCTCCCCTTCCCCCCCCCATAGGAGTGGATTGAAGATTACAACACCAGAAGAACAGTTTGTTCTTGTTTCTTCAACACCACAGGAAAAGGTAGGCATATCTACAAATTTTACATGGCTTCAGTGATATGAATGAGTTTTTTCTCTCCTACTGTGAAACCAAAAGAGAAGTACTGCATAAGTATTCACCAAGAATGAAGTCTTTCTACAACTTCGTATGCAGGTTGACTGTAGCAGTGCTCCAATTTACAACACTGTACTGAGGAGTGCAAAAGAGACTATTGTAGTTGCTATAAGGGTGAGATTCAGTGCAAAGACAGATGTTAGCTAAATTCTGTGATGAAACACTTTCTGTTTCAGACGAAGTGGCTGAGAGCAATAAGCCAAGCAGTGGATCAGGCCCTTAGAGGGACTTCTGACTTAATTCTGTATGGAGCTGGTGGGAATGTGCCAAGACAAGAACCTCCTATTTCTCGCAGTGCCAAATACACCTTCTATAAGGACCCTCGATTTAAGGATGCTGTTTATGATGGGAGATGGCTTTCAGGAAAGCCCCATGGCAGGTAAAAACATTTGAACGTAGCAGCTGGAAACAAAATAAGGTGATTGCTGTGTCAATAAGTGGGCTCATTCACAGAAGTTACTTGTGAAGTGCAAAGTGAACTGATTATCTTATAGATGTGTGTGGCTTTGTGTTTTTTCCAGAGGGATCTTAAAGTGGGCAGATGGAAGAATATACTCTGGGACTTTTCGGACTGGGCTGGAGGATGGGTAAGATCCTCTCACTACTTGCGGAGCCAGAAGGCAAGAAATAACTTTTGTTGTAGGAGATAATAACAAAAACCTTTTAATTAAAAAGTTTTGCAGTGCATCTTATTGACTCTTACTGAAGGTCCTGTGCAGCCTGCTGTAGGTGACCCTGCTTCGGCAGGGGGGTTGGACTAGATGACCCACAGAGGTCCCTTCCAACCCCGAACATTCTGTGATTCTGTGACTCAGGGTTATGTATATTAACAAGATATCTATATATCAACATACAGACATAATTTCTCATTTATCCAGAGGTATGCTAGTTGTCTTCACAACAGACTCTGCAACTGCATAATTAAAAACTTGTGCTTTCACAAAAACTGAAACTTATTGGGGTAATCAGCTGTAGGATGGAGGAAAGAAATGGTGAAACAGCTGAGGAGAAAGAATGGGTAGGTGGCTGTAAATCCTAAGCAGAGGAAGCCAATTGAAAAGTGTGCAGTCAACTTTCTGCTGTATAGGTAACTATTAACTTTTTGCGTTGCAATATTCTTTCAGAAGTTCTAGTGCTGGGGTTTTTTTTATATTTCTAGAAAATGCAGTGCCTTTCATACAATGTAGTGATGCATCTTCTCTCATGTTTTCCTTTGTGTATTTCTGGTAGAGCAAGGATTTAATAGTTCAGGAAGGAGACAATAAAACCTTGAACTGAGACTTCAGAAAACAAAACTAATGACAGTATGTGATCCTGATGATTAAGATAACTAGTACAGAGGAGTTTGAAAATAGGATGTGTGGAAGTCCTAGATATTGTCAAGTTTTCTGGTCAAACAAATGAGACCACTTCAAAGTAACTCAATTTATTACACAGGTTTGAATTAATCTATGGATTTCATTGCTAAGAATCTGCTTAGGGCACTGTTGAGGCTAAGAGGTTAACTCCTTTCCAAATGCATTTTTATGTGAATCTTGTGAGCAGACATGTCTGTACTGGGCAGGATAAAAATAAATGAGGACTCCCATTGGCTTCCAGATGTATTTTTGAAGTATTGAGTTGGAGGGGAAATAGAAATGTCATCTGGCTGCATACAGCTTTTTTAAAATGCACCTTCGCTATTGGTATAATGTCAAACTATAAAACTAGATTAGCACTTCGATCATTTTTAACTAATAGTAAGTGTAACTAACCGTGGTGATTTTAGGGTTGTTAGACATGGAAATATTACAAAAAAATCCCCACGAGAAATAAATGGATTGATATTTAGGTGTAATTGCTAGGATTGTCAGATGCATATATTTCTATTTCAGCATGTAGCAATAGAAATGTCTTGTTGGGTAGGCATGCTCTCAGGAGAACTTTCATAACTGGATTTTAATCTCCTGAGAAGATTAAAATCAATAAATAAAATTTCTGTGTCTCATTCTGTTCAGGCATACTGAAATTATGAACAATTCTGTGCTGCTCTTTGAGTATAATTGGAAGCTAGCATCTGTTCTAAACGCGTTCTCTGTAGCGATATATGTTTTCATCTTTCCCTGGAATAAAGGTGTGCTTGAATTATCAATACCTGAAGAAAACAGCAAAGGCAGAAGCAGTCTTAGGATGAGAAGACTTGTGGCCTTTAGAAAGCTGAGAAAAATGCTGCAGTAGTGGTAGAGAGGGGAATACTTACACAACATGCCGCAATCAAACAGGAGAAAAGCAGTATGGACTAAATTGACCTAGTGACGCTGCAATTCCTGCTTTCTCTTCAAAAAAATAACTTAAATGTAACTGCTGTAGTTGAAGAGATGCGCTAAAAATTATATAGAGCATTCTGATCTTAGAATGGATCTGTGATACGTATCTGTTCCTGTTTTTCGTGAAATGTGTTAATGTTATGTCTGCTTGTGTTCCATTTCCATGCGTTGACAGGTATGGTGAATACAGAGTGCCAAACAAAGCATTGAGTAAGGATGACCATTATGTGGGATACTGGAAGGAAGGCAAAATGTGTGGGCATGGAGTCTACAGGTAACACGTAGCACTTGTGTTGCTGTTGTTGCAGAAGGGAGAGTAGGGCTGATGCTCTGGCACACTGCTTACCAAGCCTCTGTGTGTAGCTTTCCTGTTCCATTTCAGACTTGTAATTATAGTTAGCTTGGCTTGTTCTCTGCTTTGCCTGTGGTGGACTGCTCACAATGCATACTTGTACAGTGTTCTGTTATTAGTATAAGTTCTAATGTTGCTACCACCTTTCAATAATAGAGGATTCTTTCTCCTGAGAGAGAAATACAACTTCTAATAGCCTTGCTTACAGGGGAGAGAGTTGCTTTAAAACAGCAAAGCATAAAAACACTTGTATTAAAGGCTCACTTTTATCCCAAATATACTTTTACTGCTGGATGTGGCTCCAATGAATTCTATAATACCTAGAAGCAAAAAGAGAAGGTTAATCTGTTCCGGGGAGTAAAAACCCAAGACCCCAAACCAACAGCTCCTCCCCCTCCACCCCAAACCCCACCCCCCAAAAAAGCCAACCCAACACCAAGAGCAACAACAAAAAACCCCACAACAGAAAAGTAGATTATAGGATTCTTACTTATTCTCTCTTTTTCATTATAGCTATGCTACTGGTGAGGTATATGAAGGGTGTTTTCAGGATAACATGCGTCATGGGCATGGTCTGCTACGCAGTGGGAAGCTGACCTCTTCCTCTCCCAGTATGTTCATTGGACAGTGGACAATGGATAAGAAGAGTGGTTATGGAGTTTTTGATGATATCACAAGGTAATGCTTCAGTTCCATAAATCCTTAAACACTGGTATGACGTAGAATTGTAAAAAGAGTGGAAAGGGATTTCATCTGGATCTGTTAGCAGCAGTAGTAGTGCATGTCCCTTCCCCCCTGCCCCCTCCCCTCCCACCCCTTAACACTAGGATGCCTGGGTTGATGATCTAAAGAATTGAGTCTAGAGACTGCTTTTTGATGCTTCTGGAATACATGTGGGGGTTTTGTTTGCTTCGTTTTTTTCTGCCTGAATATGGTATCTTATTAAGGTATCTTGCTGCGCAAGCACTGAGAGTTTTATGAATGTCACGTGAGGAGTATTCTTTCATCTCAGGCCTATAAGACTGGGTTGTTCAGTGATCAGCTATACAGGACTAGGTAAATTTCAGCTTGTGCTTCGGTTTTCCATTGGCTTACTTTGTCAGTGCAGCAAAGGGGAGATACTTTCTCTCAGGGCATATTAGCGAAATGATGGTCTCAGAAGCAGAATTGCACTAGTTACGTGCACTGAAGGACTACTGTCTGAGCAGAGATCAATATAGTCTGTTTTTTGAGTCACCAATTTAATGCTGTTTTTTCCTGAAAAGAGAGCTTTTGGTGAAAGCCCAAGGAAACTGGTTTTTGTTTAACTGAACTGAAAGCCCACTGTTATAGTTTGGCTGCGGCCGGCAACAAAAGCACAACGCAGCCACCCCTCCCCCGCACTGGGGTGCGGAGGAGAATAGAAAGAAACAGGCAGAAACTGGTGGGTCAGGATAAGGGCAGTTTAAGAGAACAGCAAACAGAGGGAACAGTAACAACAACGATACAGATAAGGAGAATACGCCATGCGTTCCCGAGCCGCGAGTCACTTCCCGCTGCCCAGCTCCCCCCAGCCAGAACCCGTCATGACGGCACATGGTGTGGAATACCCTGCTCTGTTTGGCCAGGTTGGGTCAGCCCGTCCAGCTGTGCCCCTTCCTGGATTCTGGTGAAAATTAACCCTGTCCTGGCCGAACCCAGGACACCCACTTAAGAAGCAGACAGTAAAAAGCCTGGAGGAGAAGGGGGTGTGTGGGTGTGCATATGTGGATGTTTTTCTGAAACAGAACTATTGTAGCATCTCTAGGTATTTCTTGATGTCAGTTTTCCGTCTAGTTTTGCTCAGTGGCAGTGGTTGTTCTTATACTCTAGTGTCAGGATGTCTCCACATACTTTATTTAGTCAGTTATTTATCTAAGACAAGCTAAAGAGATGGCAGCTTTCCTTGCAGGTCCTCTCACCTCCAGGATTTATAAATGCAGTGGCAGTTCTTGGCGGGGAAGGAGTGTGGCATTTGCTTTCTGTTCCAGAGTTACTCAAGTATGAGTGAGTTGTCCTCATGGTAGTTTTCTTTCTGGTCTCAGGGAAGGATATATGCATATGTTTGTGGCCCAAGGATTAATTTTCTTCACTTCTTGTTCTTCAGCCCAGACAAATAATAAATAGTTGCAGACACTCTTTATAACTCGCTGTCGTTATTGTAAACCAGTCATTTGTGCGAGTGGGGCTTCTACTCTGTTATGCTTCCATCCTGGTGACTGAGTATGCTGCATCTGTCTCTCCAAGAAGCTTTCACCCAACAAATACCACAGTTGCTGGCATGATGAATCAGACCAACATCCTACTAGGTTATGGGTCCAATCAGCTGGAAGGTACCCCTGAATTTAGATTAATGACTGGGCTTACTCTCTTTACTATGACCATAATTTTTCCTGGATACTGGAAGGAAAGTGCTCTGTGATAAGCGGAGTTCTATTAAACCATCACTAGTTTCCCTCTAAAAGCAAACAAAAAAAGTCCTTGACAAGTTAATTTTTTTCATTATTAATTGTATGGTGAAAACATCATGTTCTTTTTCAGAACAACTGTAAAAATAGATTGTTTCAAAATATTTGGGACTTGCACTTAGTTTCAAACACTCTAGCCTGACCTCTGTGGACTTACATTTACAAAATAGTATTTTAAATAGTAGTCTGAGAGAGGCGGATGTTTACTTGTGAGCAATCTTTAATTGTTTAATATTTTTTTTATGATGTGGCCTTAGTTAGGTTATTATCCAGAAACTTTCTACAATGTGATCTATTTCCTTGCAGTTTTGCACTCTGATATTTTCAAAATGTCATGTATGACTTTGTAGGTCTACCTCCTGTCCCCCAGGTAAAAAGGCTAGGTTTCTTTCATTTATTATTCTCTCAATTAAACTCTCATCTGACTTCAGGCAAAAAAATCAAAAGCTTTGGCAAAAAAAAAATATGCCTAAAATAAGCTTCTTGCATCTTTTTAAAATAACTTTTAAATACAATGTGTAGATGCCTGGTGAAGCTGAAGATCCCCTTTCATATGCAACTTAAATCTATGTAAAGCGGATTCGAATCAGCTAGCAAATTTCCCGGTTTCTTCTGTGCTGTGCCTACTGCTCAGGTTCCTTTGGATTTGAATTGGCCTTAACTGGGCTTAGCATTGTTTCAGGTTATCAGGAACACTTTGCTTGGATGTGGCCAATTTGTAATGTGAATTGTGAAAGGAAGTTCATTATAGTTTATTTCAATCAAAAAGAGTCATTATTTCCATGAAGCTAGTGCAACTAGATTGACAGACCTCAAGAAAGTGCTGTATGACTTTTTTCTAATGGTTTCTGTAATGGTCAAATACTGCAGTGAAGCCAAAGAACGGATATAAATGTACTAATTAGACTGTATTCTTCCTACCTCATTTTTCTTTAGAGGAGAAAAGTATATGGGAATGTGGCAAGATGATCTTTGCCAAGGCAATGGCGTCGTGGTTACTCAGTTTGGACTGTATTATGAAGGAGCCTTCAGCACCAACAAAATGATGGTGAGTTGAACACTGTGCTCTGTGCTATAGTGACTTTTCCAAGTGTGGTGGCTTTCTGGGGTACGTGAGTGAATGTTAGACTGTATAAACCTTCTGTTCTTCTAACCTTCTGTTGTCCTGGGTTTTTAAACTGTCTTCACAATCCCTTCTCTCTTTCACCTAGGACTACTTCAGAAACTGCTTTTAAAAAAAATTATTATTTGCTAAGAATTAGTAACATTTTTTCCAGTGTATCTTTAGATCTGCGATCTGGCCTTCTGTTACAATTACCGCTTTGTGTTCTTTATGATTTTCTTTATAGGGAACTGGAATTCTGCTTTCTGAGGATGATACAGTCTATGAGGGGGAATTTTCAGATAACTGGACTCTGAGTGGGAAGGTTGGTATTACAGTTGTCACTTGTAAACTGTTACCATCTTAAAAAAAAAAAAAAAAAAGTCTCTTTCCTTGTGATTTGGTTCCAAATGGATTTCAGTTAAATTTTTTATTATCTTCTCTCAAGGGAACACTGACCTTGCCAAATGGAGATTATATTGAAGGTCTGTTCAGTGGAGAATGGGGATCTGGGATAAAAATCACAGGAACCTACTTCAAGCCTAGCTTGTATGAGAATGAGAAGGACAAACCTAAAGCATTGTGAGTGTTGAATAAGAAACAATTTCTCATATGGTTCAGTAATACTATTGTCTTTTTTCAAAGGCCAGATAAAATTTTTTTTTCCAGAGAAACAGATTTTGAAAACATTTTTTCTTTCTGATTCCTTTTCCCTCCTGCTTAGGAAATAAAATAAGATAAAAATCTTCTTTATAGCTGTTCATGCTTTAATTACTACTTGAATACGCAAGTAACAGCATGAAAGTACAGGATAGCCAACCTGCTGCTTACTGTCCTGTAGCAGTCTCAGAATGTTTTTTATTTATATCTGAACTGATTATTAGAACCCGAGTTCACAGCTGCTGATGACTTCTGAGGTACTGAGAAAGACTAAGTTACATCTGAGTGATTAAGGCAATCACAGACCTCTTTGCCTTCTGCCAATTATTCTGTTGGTAAATTAATTCATATAATGTGTCATTCAATAATGCCAGTGGGGATACATTTGGACAGAATTAACTAGTTACTATGCCTCTTCCAAACAATGCATAAGAAAATAGTAGAAAAAACTGCTGAATTGCAAGAGAGAGTATTTTAACAACTTGGCAAAAAGTAATTTTGAGAAGTATCCATACAACCCTATTTATAGCAGATGCATTAGGTCAATTTACTTCATTATCTTTGCAGAAAAATACGTTTGCTTTATTTAAGTCATAACTGAGATGACTTTCAGTAGAAGAATTTAAGTAAATTTACAGAGTTGTTGGTGAAATTTCAGTATTTGGTAGCACTGTATACTGGTTTACAATAGTAGTAATTGTTGTACAGGATTCAATATATTTGAAGCATACTCTCAAATTTCAGATTAAAATGGGAAACACAATGCTAATGTTTTTACCTAGATTACTTCTCGGTGTGCTTCCTGAAGCATTCACTGGTAATTTCTCGTGACAGTGCTGACACCTACAACAGGATGCAAAGTTAAGCAGGCCTCCCTGCTGAACTGAAGACTTGCAACCTTAGCAACTGTCTGCTTTTTACCCTAGTAGGGAGTCTATGAATAAATGTATGTACATATTTGTGAAGATTGCTTGTGAAATAAGGGTTTCATGTACCCTTTTCCAGCTCTCTTGAAGTTGACAATCTTGTGGTATAATTTGTGATAAGGCTTAGAGCCTACTTTTTCTGCTTTTTTGAAACTTGGAAGCACGGGGAAATACCTGTGTAGCTAGTTCTCATCTCAAATGTAGTGGAAAAATATTAATGAAAGGTCTGACTATTTCTGACACTTGATTTAAATCAAGATAGAACTGTTAACCCTGACAGCATTTATTTGTGTTATGAAAGCTTTTCAAAGCCCTAAATTTCATTACATGTCTGAGATGCAGAGATGCCTGTACATACAGGGAGAACAACAGTTCTTGGTTTTCTTTTGGCTATAGAGGATCCCTGACCACCGGCTGTCAGTGAAAAGGTGCCTGAGCTGGTTTTACCCTCTACCAACACATCCGTAATGTGTCATGTGATGTCACATGTAGATACTATTTTGGGGGCAGAAGCCTTGTATCCGTTCGTGGTATTTATCTGTGTAGCTATGCTATTTGTACATTCCAGGATAGTGAGATATTTGGGATGTTTTTGTACTGTCTTTGCTATGTGAATCTGTCCTGAGCCTTCTGAATGAATGCCAGTGGTGAAGATAAGCCCAGTTAAGTGCAGTATGTCCTTTTTTCTTGGAAATCAAACCAGTCCTTTTTGCATTAAACCATTTCCTGGAAGAAGAAGACTACAAGAAAGAAAAAGACTGACTTGTCTAATGTAATAATGTTCATAGTTTTTACCACACGTAGGTATTAAAAACATTTTAATCTTGTAGCATTATAATGTGTTGCATGGATTAATATATGTTAATTAGCAAGGAAAAGAATTAAGGATAACTTTAAGGTCTTTTTAAAAAGGTGTTGGAACTCAAGACATTAATTAAATAGTAGGTTCTAGGTTTATTCTTAGTGAAACTTAGTTCACAGTAGAGACTAAGTGTATCAGCTTTCGGTAAAATAGTATGAGATATTAGATTGACATTAGCTATAGGTGGTTTTCATAGCTGAATATGTTGTTTCACGACTGTTTGATTTTAACAGGCTAACTGGTCATTTTATTAGGCGGAAACTTGGGATCCTGGCAGTGCCTCCTGATGAGAAATGGAAGGCAGTATTTGAAGAATGCTGGAACCAGCTTGGTTGCGAGAGCCCAGGCCAGGGGGACAGATGGAAGGCTTGGGACAACATTGCAGTGGCCCTGACCACCAACCGACGGCAACACAAAGATAGGTTGGTTCCTAGAGACTGTAGTCAGCAAGGTGAAGAAAGTATTGAGAAAGAAACTGAAATCTCTAACTGTAAAAGTTCAAACAACAAATCCTAGAGAAAATCAGAACTCTGCACTATAAACCTTTTCAGGGACATACAGATGTTTATAATTAGTTCAGTTGTTAGCTTCAGGTTTTTTCCTACTGTATGTCTAATAAATAATTTGTACAATGTATTTGTCCTTTTTATAACTGCAGCCCAGAATTATTGAGCCGCTCACATACTCAGACACTGGAAAGTTTGGAGTTCATTCCACAACACATTGGTGCCTTCACCCTGGAAAAATATGAAAATATAAGAAAATATTTGACAAAGGTATTGTGACTCTGAAATGCTCACGTAGCTTGTTGGTAAGGCTCACTTTGTAATACCTGGTTGTCAAGCTTACTTTGTAATACTTTTTCTTAATTCATTCCATATTTGCACTCTTGTAATCCATGTTATATTCATTCATGTTTGCTCATAACATCCTTATTTATTGAATTAAAATCCACAACTAAGACTAAAATCATTATATACCTGATGGATACTGCCTTAAAGTCAGTTTCTGCTCAGTTACTGTTTTAATTCTTGTACACTGGATCCCAGTAAAGCATCTTGAAATGCTTGTTATTATTGCATGTTAATTTTAATAGTACTGGACAGATGACTTTTCCAGGTAGTAACACAAGCTATTGTACTGTCTTGACTCCTCTGTGAGCTGTATTCAGCTAATACATAAATTTTATAAACCAAATGCCAGTTTGTTAAATATAACTTGCTTTTTCATGTACTAGTAATATTTTTTTTTCCAAACCCTTTGTTGGATCTCTGACCCATCTCTCTTGAATTTTCACCTCAGGCTTGTGATACTCCGCTCCATCCATTGGGCAAGCTGGTAGAAACGCTAGTAGCTGTCTACAGAATGACCTATGTTGGAGTAGGAGCTAATCGACGATTACTGCAGGAGGCTGTAAGAGAGATAAAGTCCTACCTCAGACGCATCTTCCAACTGGTTAGGTAATGAGACTCTAATTTTCAAGTCAAACTACTGTTGAATTCATGTACTGAAACTGTCTAGTGTTTATGCAGTCCAAGTGTGCCAGTATCTTTGCTCTGTTTTGGGGGTTGCTTATAGATCCTTAACCTTTTTAAGGAGTCTTGAATATTCTGTCAAAATAGACAAATTAAGATCTTCACCACAGTGAATTACATCCTGCATTGTAATTTAAAGTATGACCGTAAGAAGCTCATCTTGAATGTGGATTTCCACTTTAGTGTCTCTGGATATCCATGCTGTGAAAAGACAGTGGTCAAAGGGTATAGAAGAACAGTGAGGATGGGAACTAGCAGTGTATACCATTGAAGTTGTTACCAAGGTGGACGAGCAATGTTCCTATGAAGTGTTTGCTTAGATTCTTGAGAGCAATTACAGCTTTAATTGGGTCCTGCCAATATGAAAGCAGAAATACTCCAAATTATTAACTATTAGAAGCCTTGACTGGAGGGAAGTGATTATGTCAAGGTAGGAAAGGTGTCTTTGGCATGAGGGGTTGGCCTTTGTAAGTTTTCTTCCAGGTAGCTGGTACTGTACGTGTGTTAGCTGTGCTGTCTTAGTCCACTGTGTATTTATTTCAGCTGACTTGTCTTTCCTCTCCAGTCTTGCCTTCTAATGCTGTGATTTGTAGAAACGTTATGAAATGAAATCATGCGATATTATGTGTATTGCTATTTAGGTTCTTGTTTCCTGATCTTCCAGAAGAGGGCAGCACAATTCCATTTTTGGCAACAGAGACAAAGGGACGACGATCATTTTGCAGTGGGAAATCTGAGTCCAGATCAGAATCTCCTGAGCCAGGGTACTTAAAGGAAAAAAAAACTGAACTAAGGAAGTCTTAATTTTGTTTCTGTTTGCAGTTATTTTCTTGGGTGGGGGAAGAAAGATAAGCACATGTTTAACTGATGGATATGAGCAGACTTTTTTCCCTTTGGTTCTGATGACAGTTTCTGATAAGCAAACTTCCACATGGTGGTTGCAATAAACATTTCATCCCTGTTCCACACAAGGATTCTTTAATTAAGCCCAAACTTGCTTTTGTCTGTTGTGGGTAAACAAGTTGAGGCTTGGGCCTGGGCTTCAGAAAAATGTTTGGGGTAATGCAGGTCCAGGGCACATATACTGCATCACAAATAGCCAGTCATATGGAGATCACCCTTGAGTCCATCGTTCTTGTCCACAGCAGCCTCAGGGGTGGTCAAAACAAGGAAGAGGGATCAGTAGGGAGACCCATCTGAGAAATGCTCCAGTGACCTGTGCAGGTGGCATTAGTAGGTACCTTGAGTTCAGCTTTCCCTGTTAGGGTTACAGCTTGATGCCAAGTAACTGCTGACTCTATGAAGCCTGGAGTGTGAGTGTGTGGAGCTAGGTCAGATGACTTAATGGGTTTTAGCCTTTTTTCTAGTGTGTGCTTTGAAGGTAAAGTTCAGCTGTCAGCACAGTGGCTCAGAATGGGGGCTAAATGGTTAGCATGAAGATTACAGGTACAACTTTGAATATAGTTCAGTATTCAACTTTGACATTATAGAAGGAAGAAAAGCAATGTGCTGTTTAAAACACATAAACCACAAAAAATCTGCACCACAACCACTGCCCCTGCCCCAAACCCACCTGTATGTGGACTGTAATGGAAAATTACTCCTAAGTATTTCTTAGCACAGGTACTATTTGATGGATTCATACTGATATTATTATTCTTATCCCTCACAGAATAGGCTCCTACTAAATGACAGATTGGTCAATTATTTCTTTTTCATTCAGTTTTTAAAATGTCTTCCTCTTCAAACCACCCCCTCTTTTTTTTTCTTCTTTTTTTTTGTAGCTATGTGGTAACCAGTTTTGGCTTGCTGCTGCCTGTATTACTGCCACGACTCTATCCTCCTCTATTTATGCTGTATGCCTTAGACAACGAGCGTGAGGAAGATATTTACTGGGAATGTGTTTTGCGTCTAAACAAACAAACTGATATGGCTCTTCTAAGTTTTCTTGGAGTGCAAGTGTGAGTATGCTTCAACAATAAGACAGAACTTAGAAAAAGATTATGGAATGTAAATAGATAAAGCCACTAAAAAAAACCCTATTATCTCAAGTGCTTTTTTTTTAAATTAAAATGCATCTAAATATATCTTCAAGCTAGTTAGTATGGTTGAGAGTGAATCAAAACTTCCCTCTTCCAAAAAGAGAGGGAGGGGAAGAAAAAAAGGAAGAAAAGATTGGCATCCCTACAAAACCAGAGCAAGGCATTTCAAATTAGGCTATTTTCCAGCTATTTGTGCTAGATATAGTTGATCTTGTAGAAAGAGCTGTTGTATCTCCTGGAACAACATGACGACTTCATTTTCATAAGGAGAAAAATGCCTTAAGACTGTGCTCTGTCAATACATTATGTTGGGTTTCTTGCAGGAAATTTTGGCCAGGAACTGTATCCATCCTTGGAGAGAGTAGAAAGGTATGTTTATTGGGTCTTGATTTACAGGTGTACTTTGCCCAGTCCTTCTTTCAAGAAGCTGAGATCATGAAGAAGCAGTCAAAGAATTTTTGTCCAAGCATTTTGATTGAGAGGTGCTATGCTATCTTGTTTTCTTAAAATTTGTCTGCTACTTAAAAGCTGCATTAGTGATTGCTTACAATAGCTGTCAGTCTGGGTTTGTCACTTGCAGTCTTACTCTGTAATGAATTCTAGTTGAGGAAGACATTTGCTTGGTCTCCAGTTATGAAAGTGTGAGAATAAGAGTCTGCCAAGGAAATTTTCAAGCTGCTTGATAAAGAGAGTTATACTATTGCATACTTTCTGATTAGGAGAAGTATTGTATAGTTTTTATTCTTAATCGTGTTGGTGAAAGTGGCTGAACACTGGTTTTAAATCATAATAGTGTAGTCCTGAATCTCTGTGCTCCAGTAAGAGCAGTTTAATAATCATAACTTTGAACAATATGACTATTCACAGTATGCTTTAAATCATATCTATTTATGAAACAGTATACGTCTATTTGAAATTTTCCATTTCTTATAGTCATTTAGATACTCTTGCCTTCACCTCTTTCCTGTTTGTAACTGTGGCTTGTGCACAGTCTGTAATAATTGAAAGCATGGCTTTCATCATAGTAGTTGCTGTGCAGGGACAAGCTGATACTCCTTGGTAGAGATTAAGTGTTACGAGTTTGTAATAGTAACCAAAGCTGCTGCTGAACTCCACCCCTGAGACTGTGGGTTTCCAGCAAGACAAATCTCCTTTTTCCCAAACCATGAAGTTGACGATTGATGTGATGCAAACCTCCACTCAGACTTTAAATGTTACAAAATCCAGCAATAACACGTTTCTTGAGTTACTTCACATCTGCTGTATTTTTAGGTACTGGGCAAAATTCTTACCAGCTGTTGAAGCCTTCACGCTTCTGACTTTTTTTGGTTATAGAGTAGAGCCCCTCCACTGTGAAGTACTATGCGGCTTGTGTCTTCTCTGAATTATGCAGTATATGATGTTCTCTGCAGCCATTTACCTTATTTGCTGGGTCATTCCTTCAATTAAACAGGATGACTTTAGCCAAGACATCATGTTTATCTGCTTCTCTCCTCTGTCCAGTTTCCTCATTTCTGTGAATTTCTCTAGGTCTTTTTGCATGCATCCATTCTCTGCCTGCTCCATTCAGAAAGACTTAGGCTCAGTTGCATGTTAAGAGCTAACATTTGTAGTTGTTCCTTTCTGTTTGCTCCAAACAGACTGCTATGACTTTTCTAGGTTTCAGCTGTTCCAGTCTTATGGTTCCCTCTTGATTGTTAACCATTAAGATTTAATGATTCTCAGTCTTGCTTCACCTGGAAGACAGCCAAAACTATCACTGATTCTTGTGACATACTAAGGAATCAGTACAGGCTTTTCTGAATTTTAAATGAAATTCATACAAATTATATGTAGGCAGATTTCCTGGATGACTTTAGCGTCCAGGCACATTCCCCTTTCTTTGCACTGGAAAACTGGAAAAAAAGTCTTTTATGCTAGTGTTGCCTGATATGCTGCTTCTCTTCCTCTACTGAAAGTGAGGCTGTTAAACCTGCATGATAAATCTTCTCATGATTACACAGGTATCATCAAATACAAAAGATGCCTGCTTTGCCTCTGCAGTTGAATGTTTACAGCAAATCAGGTAATTCTCTGAAACTTATCTTTTAGTGTTTTACTGTTCCTGCTATAGTAGTGTCTTGTTTACTTGATTGTGATCCTTCACCTGACACCTTTTCTTCACCTTCATAGGAGAGGTCACCAAGAAGTTTCAGAATTCCTACTAAAATTGTTAGCAAATTCTCATAATGGGGAATGAAATATAGCCTCATAAATGTCACTAAGAGATGTGTCCATAGGATGCCATTTAGAATCAAAGGCAGGAGGATGTCTAATCAAATATACATGTGAATTTCTAAGCAGCTGTGGCAAGATGGCTTCTGTGGGGGGAACTTTTCTGTGTCTGTTAGCTGATATAAGGAATTCTGCTGTGAAAATATAAGCAGAAATTTAAGGGATTTTAGAAAGGGATTTTTTCCCCCTTTACCACTATGTTAAAACTACTTAAAACTGTGAAGACAGTTTCACTTGCAGCGGTGTGCCTGGATCTGGTAATTGTAGCCTGGGGTACTACATAGCCTTGGCAGCTGTGGCTGTTGTGGTGTGAATGATCTGGCTCATCTTCTTGGGCATGGGGACGTGCCAGCCAGCAAATTGTATTCCTAATTTAGATGCAGATATGTAACTTCTTATTGTTATCTGTTTTGCTCTTGCTCTCCAAACAGTACCACATTTACCCCAGCTGACAAGCTGAAGGTGATTCAGCAGACTTTTGAAGAGATCTCACAGAATGTACTTGAAACTCTTCAGGAAGATTTTCTGTGGTCCATGGATGACTTGTTTCCTGTTTTTCTCTATGTGGTGCTACGAGCCAGGTAGGCCCTAAGAGTGGCATCAGTCACAAGCTCAACGTAGGTAGTATGAGTACTTTTACCTGTGTTAAGCAGACCTGCTTCTCGTTATAGGACTGCTTGCTAGCTTTTCGTAACTTCGTAAATTTTCCATTTTGGCTGTTCACTTTGGCCTGAAAAAATTTTGAACAGTTAACTGTGAAATGGCTGTGACCTCGGAATGAGGTTAGGGAAAAGCGTGGTTTTTGTGCAACACCATGTACAAAAAAGTAAAAACATTATAATGGTATCTTCCATTCACCTGTTCTCTTTCTCTCTCCCCCATGTGACAGGATAAGGAATTTGGGGTCTGAGGTGCACTTAATCGAAGACCTGATGGATCCTTATCTGCAGCATGGGGAGCAAGGCATCATGTTCACTACTTTGAAGGTATGAAAATTATTCGAACTTATTAAAAGATTTATTTGGCCATTAATCAGCTTTGACCAATGATGATCAGCATAGGACAATTGTATGAACATTAGGTTGTAACTTCTATGACATTTTTATTCAAGTTTTTAGCTAGGATGAGCAAGGAAACTTAACTTAGAGCTTAGGATAACCTAACAATTGCAAGCACTGCTAATAAAATGGTGCAATGTGCATATGTGATTTATTCAAATGTAACACTGGTTGCTGTTGACTGTTCTGAATGCTCACTTGTTGCTTGTCATTCCCCTGCAACATAATAAACCTTATTCCCTTTGTAAAAATTGGAATGAGGTGCTGCTTTGGAGATAAGCCATTCCAATAATGTTTAAGTCTAACACTACATCAAGATGTTTCAGGAATTTAATTGGGGGAAGATCTCTTTACTGTGTCACTCTCCACATTCTATTTAGTATTATTCTCTTCTCTTTTTAAGTATGGAAAAAGGGAGATAATCTGTTTTGATTGGTATCCTGTTGTACACTAGGACCTCCATAATGGAAATAGGTTGTTTTGGTACCTCAAAACTGTTCAAACAAATGGGTCGTGAGACAGTTCATCTATGTGGAGCTTTTTTGTGTGGTTGTTTTGGAGGGAGGTTGTTAACCTGAAACTTAAGTAAAAACCTTAAGCTGAGCTGCTAGGTGAACATGATTGTATTTTGTGTCTGTGCAAATTGGAAATAGTTGGGTGCAGAGGCTTTTTCATACCTGTTATTTCTATAGAGCTGCAAAAAGGGAAGATTTGAGTTCGTTAAAATTTATCAAAGAATCCATGCAGTACAAGCAGAATCTTACTTTCCATGAGTGCAAGTGTTATCTGAGACATTAAGTTTCTGGTCGTAGCTGACCAATGCATATCTGAAACAGCATTAAGGAGTGAATAGCTATCAAGCAGCAGGTCAGGGTATTTATCCAGATGATAAACCTTTGCTTTTCAGACTGAGTGCTTTTGAAATGCTTAATCCCTGCATCCTTGTCCTGTAAGAAAATATTTTGTTTTTTGGGTCGTTCTGTCAAAGGGCAAAGAAAGACTTGTGAGCAAAAAAAAAAAAAAGTACTTCATCTTGGCAAAGCTGGGAGCTGAGGAAGTATTCAGAGTCCCAAATCATGCTGTCTTGTTTCATTGAGTTGGACATAATTTGTAACTTAAAATCTCCTGTTGTTCATTTTGCTAGTTTACATATCAAGATTCTCATGTATTGAGTGTTGCTATCATCACTGCTTGTAGAAAGCCTAGTCCTGTGTTTTCTAGGATAGAAGAAAAAAAAAAATCATCCTTTGTGTGTATGATGCTTTATCAGCTCACTGAGAACTGGTATGTATGCTAAACTGAACTTTGTTTTAATTCAGGCATGTTACTACCAGATTCAACATGAAAAGCTTACCTAGACCATCATTTACAACCTGGCTCTGTGGGATAATCTGCTCAGTGGAACTTCACTAATACCCACTTTCTTCCCTGAAATGGCACTTAGAAAATGCATCTCGTTACAGATGAAAATATTCCGTTGTTTCTTCTGAACTTTCAGTTTTAAGATTGAATAACTGCAGACAGAGGCTGCTGTCTGTGAAGTGGTGATGAAGCTAGAGACTTGGTTTGTCAAGTACTTGCCAAGAAGAAGTAATTTCCTGTTCTAACAGAAAGACTATTTATTCCTTTTCAATTAACAATGCTGCAAAAAGGCATGGCATATACATAAAGTATGTGTGAAAGTCTGGACTGCATGGCTTCTAAAGCAGTGGGTTTGGTTTTATTATTCCTGGTTTGTCAACAAAAACATTTAAAGAGAATGAATTCCACCACAGAACCATTCGGTCTTCCTGAATTAAGCTATTATGATTGTTTATTTAAAAAATAGAAATATGTTAGTATTTATAATGGGTAACCTATAGTGTATTTGGCTGTAAAGGTTTTGAGGCATCTGTGTTAAACAGAATTGCTGAATGCAGTATTAATGTGCTGTTGTGGAAATAATCGATACTATTATGGACTTCCCTTTTTACTAGAATTATAAATATAAAAGCATTCACTAGTCTTTCTGTTTATGAAATAAATAAAAGGCACTGACCACTTCAAATTTTGGCACTGAATTAAATACCCAGAATCTGTGGAGTTCAGTTTCATTACCCTGTAGTCTGAGGACACACATTTTCTCTGGAAGCCTATGTGATGGGAGAATGGGAATGTGCTCTTGAACAAGCTGACAATGGATTAGATTGGAGACTTTTGCTTATTAATTTATGTGTCAGAGTGAAAAAAGCTAACCTTGTTTCATTTTGAACTTGTAGAGAACAAGTAATTTCCCTGAGGGATTTTTGTGTGTGTGTTCTTCTGTGGTTTATGGTTAACTTTATTTATACCAATAACACCGGTGGATGCTTTGGGTATTGTAGGTGCTGTTCTTTACCATTCAAAAAAGGGGGAGGGAGGAATAGATTATAGAATGATCTAATGGCTTAAGTTATGTCAAACTACCATAGATAATACTAATCATATTTTTGAAATAGTAATTGTGGCTTGTGTACTGGCACCTAAACGGAAAGAAACCGTATGTCAAAATACTGTTTTGAACAGTGATGGTAATGTAGCAATTTTCATAATAAAGTAAAAAAGATTGGTCTTCCTGAAATTATTTTTAGTTTTATCAGAGAAGGAGAAAGAGTAATTCAAAGATGATGTTTAAAACTATTGTTAGACTTGTTACACTCGCAACAGACTATAGAGATAATAGAAAATAAGACTTCTTCATGTTTGCAAACAATTTTTGTTAGCTTAATCTTATTTTTAAATTATACTGACTAATTTTTTGAGAGATAAGCAATAATATGAATAAAAGGGAAGCTATAAAAAGAAGTTAATTTGAGAAGGGGAGGGGGGAAGATACACAAGGGTGGACAGTATAATGAAATACAAGCCAGGAATTTGAACACTTACTCTTTTGTGCTAGATGCAGTCTTTCCATGCTATCATCTGTTGGAACCCAGTGTACAAAAAGTATTTAACTGAAACCTGTAGGAGCAGAACTGCTCTTTGAAAAGGAGCTATGCTGAACAGCTGAGTAAATCAATGGCAATAGTTTCCATCTGCAAAGATCTGAATTCGGGATTTATTTCACCTTTTCTAGAAGTGTACTCCTTAAAACCAAGTTTGGACACCCCACCCCCCCACCCCCACCCCCCGTA
>Ga0065711_1002242_pt1 | contig 44961 bp, 27 predicted proteins | sample Hoacrofraction12_FD_59098 | JGI IMG/M metagenome (GOLD analysis project Ga0065711, IMG submission 59098) | Hoatzin crop microbial communities from Cojedes, Venezuela - Epithelial fraction 12 v2 (version 2) | ecosystem: Host-associated > Birds > Digestive system > Esophagus > Crop | place... | reverse complement strand
CACAAACTGAGGCACAGGAAGTTCCGTCTGAACATGAGGAAGAACTTCTTCCCTCTGAGGGTGACGGAGCACTGGAACAGGCTGCCCAGGGAGGTTGTGGAGTCTCCTTCTCTGGAGATATTCAAGACCCCCCTGGACAAGGTCCTGTGCAGCTTGCTGTAGGTGACCATGCTTCGGCAGGAGGGTTGGACTAGATGACCCACAGAGGTCCCTTCCAACCCCTACTATTCTGTGATTCTGTGATGAAGATAGGAAGCTACTTCCTAACGGCACAAGTACTTCACGGTGGTTACTTTCCTAGAAAATCTTGATTTGGCACATTAGACTATCATTACCACAAACCATACAACGTGTAACTACAGATCTCACACTTTTTTAAATTTTTTGAAAGACATTTTAAATGTTTATTAATGTGTAAAGGCAGCATGACTTGAAACTGTATTGCCCTTGGAAAGGCTGGGAATGCAGTAGTTTTAACGTTTTTACAACATGTCCTCCAATAGCTGTAATAAGCATTACATCACCGACATCACCTTGGGAGAGCCTGGGCAGCACACTGTCACACTTCAGCTTTTGATCACTCTTGGGAAACAACATCAAACTCGCTAATCCAGAATGACACAGTTTCCAGATGCTGAGGGTTTGGAAGGGATGAGCAAATGATCCATCTAGGGAGAAGGAAAAAAGCATTTTGTGGCAGAGGAATGGGGAATGTGAAGGAAGAAATGTTGCTTCTTATATGGAAGGTTTTGTTTCATTTTGTTTCAGTTGGCTAGATTAATGGCTGAGACTCAGACACAGGACTTTAAAAGCACTCAAAATGCACACACACACACGTTTCCAGACTGCAAAATTACAAGTGAGAAACGCAGAACATTCCAAACAAGTGCTGGTAAGACTTTTGCACCCAGAACCACCTTGCATATTCCAGCAAAGAAGTATTTATTGAAAGATAAAAAGGAGTTTTACAACAGATATTGAAACTATTCTTGTAGCCTGTGCCCACAAGCCCAAGTTCTACAGTGAGTGCCAAGATTGAGGGCTCAGAGGGAGAGAAAAAATGTGAACTAATAAATTCAGCTTTGCTTTTGCGAACAAGGCACCCCCTCCCAACCTCATGCTGATAAAACCTTTATGCCACTCAGTCGCATATTCTCTCTCCCCCTCAATTTTAATTTGAGTTTTCCCACATCATGTGTAGCATATGCAGAATACATGATGTTGCTTGGTATAAAGGTTTCCTTAGCACTCACTTGGGATGCAGCATAACTCCCTTACGATTTCACTACATGGAAGGGAAGGAATGATTCCAGATACCTCCTGCCGAAACATTTATAATGCAACGAGCTATCACCCACTTTCACTCCACATCCACCCTCCACCCACACATGCTGCCTACCCCATTACAAACTCAATTTTGTTTAGTTTCTGAGACCTGAATAAACAGACCACTGTTGTCTACACGCGCATCCAGTCCCTGTGTCTTGTTGTATATTAATCTAATTTTAAATCCTCTATATGTGTGGGATTTGGGTGATGGCCTAGAACAAGATAACTAGAACAACTCTACTAAAAAAAATTTTTAAAACCCCCACCCTTATTTAAATGCATTTTCAAATTTCCTTTTTCCATAGAAATACTGCGGAAAGCTATTGCAAGAATTCAGTTAGCATTGTATCTTTAAATACAATATATATTCTGAGGAATCTCTATATTAGAAAAAGTTCCCCAAAAAGTTGAAAAACTTAACATTTTTAGCAAGATGCAATTATGTGTCTTTACTTTGCTGGACATAGAAATTAGAAGGAAATGTGTATTTATTTTAGCTAATCAGTAAGTAAAAATCTCAGCAACCTGTCTTTGAATGTATCTGTCATTTTAAAGTTAGGTACTATACATAGTCTCTAATTTTACTGGAGAAAACTGTGTTGGTATGAAAAGCTATTAGGAAGAGTAAGAAATTTGGGGTGGAATGCAGTGTTAATGAGAGCTCATTACTTTACTGCAAATTTTGACATACTGCATGTTTTTCTTACATTCCCAGCTCAACAAGCAAAGTAAGTTTTATTTCTCTAAAAAGGTAAAATAAAAATATGCTTCCCCTCTGCCTCCAATAATGAAAAAAAAGCAGAATAAAAGGATAAATAATGTAGATCCCTATTGCTTGAAAATACCCCAATTACTTTGGATAAAGCAATTTACAACTTCCAAATAAGTATGGTTAGCAAAATAAAGAATATTTAATACCTGCCAACATGGAAAATAGCAAGGAAGTGCCTATCGGGGGAAGACAAGTCTGCCATTCCCTGGTGCCAGGCTGCAACCCTTCTGGCATCGCTTCACCAGCCACAGCCACGCAACTCGTTTGTTCAGTGTTTGCTTTTCAGTTTTCCCTACTGCAGGAAACGTGAGACCATCACTTCTTCTGATTTCAAAACTAACAGTGATTTAAGAATGTAAGCTATTTTTATTAGTTTTAGGCAGTTTGTTAATGGTGTGATTTATAGAGGTTATTATCAACTGTTAAAAACATGTATACAGACCTCTATGTACAGATACACTAGCCCTGGTAGCTTCTTAGTTACGTGTTCTGTAAGAAGGTGGGCCTTTCATACAGATACAGTTATAAGTTGAAGCATCTTGAACAACATTGGAGCAAATCAGATTTTCTATTCCATTCAAATGTCTGGCTGAATTTGTCCTACAATAAAGTGGCAAAATTGTACACAGAACAAAAATTATACCAATATGAAATTTCCTGGCTTAAAATTTAATCTATTGTGAGCCCTTATGGTAAATAAATAAATAGATACACACACACTACCCCCCTCTAAAATTTAGTGTTCTTTTCTTGAGCACATCTTTACATCAGACTATGCTTCTCTCTCTACTTTCAAATACTCATACCGCTTGCCCGAGCAATGCTGTACTCCCACCACAGATTACAGATAACAATGTTCGACTCTTTTTAGAGGGATACGCACCCTTCCTGCATCTGCTGGATGACCACAGGAAGCAATCTCACTGCTACAGCCCTAGCATCAGTGACACAGTCAAGACTATATCAGTCGGATAGAAATTCTATTCTTCCCTGTCTTACAGCTGGGCAAGAAATGAGATCAGACCTTAGTCCCAGCTTACAATAGCATTTTTCTGCCTACTTGGATCCTTTAGCATATTTTACAATCTTTTTTCCCCAGAAAATTGTAAGTGATTTAGTCCATTTCTTTTGCCTTTCAATACTCAATTTAAGGCATTCTAGTGTGCGTAACTCCAGCATCAGTTTGTTTTGAAAACCTAAATTCACCACTCTGTACATTCTAAATTTAGTCTAATTACTGTTGCTGTCTAGCAGATAATGTACAGAAAAACCCCAGCCCAGATACATATGTACTTCTCTGCTGTACAGAAGTGAACACAGCAGCAGAAACAAATACTGCATTATAGAGCTGCGTACCATGTAATGGAGGCCACACAATTTCCTGCATTGTCTGTGTTGCTTGGTATCCAGCCTGTCTGCCTACACCATGCAATGTACTTATAGAGGATGTACAGCTGAGAAAAAGCTGTAAAATTTATTCTAGTTTACATAGGGTCTAACACAAAAGGAGTTTCATTCTAATTGGATTATTTGGACACTACCTAAAACCAATAAAGAATGGTAATAACAGCAAACCATACTTGTTCTGATCAGCTTCTATTCTTACTATTTATTTTTTATGCCCTTCACTGAGAAGACAAAAAATATTTTTCTTAGTAAATGAAAAGTTTGGTTTGTACTGCAAGTCTTTCGGAGGGGAGCTCTGGCTAACATTTTCTGAATTGTAATTCCTTCGTTTTGTGGGACTCCGGTGATGATACAACTCAGTGTCCCCTCTGGATACAGAGGTTTTCTGCTTAGATGTAGGAATTGCTAAAATAACTGAGAAAAAACAAATCCCCATATCAAAACCAAGAGAAGTCCCCAGAAAATGCTTTGAATACATGAGTTTTCAAAATGTGTAACAAGAATTGTCTTGTTAAGACACTTTAACTTGATGTTACTGGGTTGGCATCATGGCGTTTCCTTCACTGACTTCACAGACCTGCAGAGACATCCCAAATTCCTCCACCTGTGCTCCAAATGCAAGGCACACTCCCATGCAATATAAACAGAGATAGTTTGTATATAAAGCAAATAAAATGACAAACCCTACCAAAACAAAATGCTCCACTGCACACACCATTCTCCCTTAGGGAGAGAATCCGAGAACAAAACACACGAGACAGATGGAAGTCATGTTGCTTAATGCACTCCTGGAAGGCACTCGTAAAAATCCTATTTTAAAAACAGAGTAATTTCCTGTTCCTACTCCTTTTTTATACACCACAACAATAGCAACTCATTTTGTAACTGAGGATTAAAGTTTAGTAAAATTACACTAGGCTCATCCCATGCCAAAAAATAAGAACCCAATGTTTCCTAAAAGGGTCGAAAAAAATTCAGGTCAACCAAACCCATGAAAAGCCGCAAGAGGCAAACAAGGTCTAGTGCTACCAGGAGGAGGAAACGTGAGGCCTCTAATACCTCACACATTATATTTTGTAAAGGAAGATAAAGCAATTTGAAGGGAATATTTCAGTCATGTTTCTACACAAACACAGCAAAGCTCTTATTTGCATAGCCTTAAGTATACACTAGCACACATTTACCTAAATCAATGCTACTTTTTAGAACAATTTTGTGTCTTTATTTCTACTTTTTTTTCTATTAACAAGCAGAGATGACAGCAAAACACGTGACTAATTTCACCTCCAACCCATTAAAAGGTAAAATATACTGATGTAGGTATTAGCTAGTTTCACCTATGGCTAATATATTTTTAAAATAAGTTATATGTACCTTGGGTAACTACGAAAGCCATTCACTACTTCTACATATTTGTTCACAAATAATCAAATTATATTCTGGAAACAATATAGTAAATCTGAAAAACTTGGGCCTTCTTTATACTTACAGTTTGACTTATAACACTACAGGCTGGCACTGCTAAGGGTTGAATCCGCACTCTGCCTATTCATCACACGTCAAGTCAGTTTTGAGAACATTTACCTGACCTGGGATGAAAAACCGGGTGTGAATTGTCATATTGAATGGCTGCAGTGTGGTGCAGTCATATTCTGCCCTCATTCTTGGCACAAGCTACCTGCATTTAGCTCCCAATCTCTGCATTAATAATCGTCTCCCATTAAGAGGAGCTTTTAGAGGAACTCCTACATACTGACATACGCAACAGAATTTCAGTCTAAAAAGGGAAAACATGGAGAGGAAAAAAAAACCCTAGAACAAAAACAAAACATAAATCGGCGAAGTTTCTGTTGCTAATTTAACTTGTACTATACATTACCATATGCCAAGCTTGAAAATGCTGCCTGCAAACATACATGATTATTGAAAATATCACATGGGAGACAGAAATCATCATTCATGGCAGCGTGTTTGGGGCAGGGGTGGGATGAAAAAAAACACAGTCCATGAGGACCTCTTGTATTTTACCAGTGCAATTCACATGAACTATTCTTCTAGGATATGGGTTCCACAATCACTGAATCTGATCCAGAAAATTGTACATTTATTCAAACTGCATTAGTCAATACCAGCTATAACGAACATGAACATGCTGCATAACATGCAAAATAAACGATGTGTTCTACTACCACAGTCAGTATTACTATTCTTTGTCTGTACAAAAAGCTTAAAACACAGTCTTTCCTAATTTGTATTGCGTGCAGGCATGCCACTGTGTTAAACAGTTCTTGACTTAGGGATTAAAAGTCAGATGGACAGGAATGTGGAAATTTCTTCTGGAAAACATTCTGTTTTTCTAAATAAATTAACATGCTTTTATTTCCTTCAGGGAAGAAGCCACACAAATGGCTGTAAAACATTGGTATGTTTCTGAAAGCATAAACTGAGCCAACTTCATAAAAGTGGGGTTTTTAAGATGCAGATGACTGTTGTGTTGGTATTGCTCAGGGGTTTGTCATAAACCCACATTCTTACTTTCCCTACGGCCGTCCTTTGCATAACCTGGGTTTTGTCTTAATCATTAAACAGCTGATTTGCAGCTTGCAGCTTGCATCTTTTTCTCTCTCACACCTCTATTCTGTTCTCTGAACAAAGAAGTAAACTTCCATGTCATACTATATTTATCAAATAAATACAATTATTCACAATAGAATCACAGACCTGTATTTAAATACAACCAGGTGAAGACCACTATTATTTCCACTGGAAGTTGTACATGTCTTAGGATGTAGGATGATGAAGAAAAATTTTGATTCTAGAATACTTCTGAGTGGCTGCTGAGAGCTTGTTAATATACCTAATTGCTTGTTCTCCTCAAGTGATCAACAATTTCAGATTTCTTTAGCCAGATGAGTCTTGTTTAGCTGCAAGAGAGGAAAACCTCAGGCCATGGAAACAAGACGGCATGGAGTATCAACTAAAACTGGCTCTGAAAGAACCAAACCCAAGTTTTCAGCAGAAATCAATCCTGAAAACACAACTTTCTGACTAGAAAACAGAATAAAATAAAAAATCCCAAATCGTTTGACCACTTCCAGAAAGACCCTGCTTTAACTTCATAGGCACTAGGAGACTCAGTGACACAACGCTGGCTTTGGAGAAGGCCTTTGCAACGAGACCTCATTAAAATGGGCAGACAGATCCAATTGTCTGTCATTACTATCAGTGATCATGTCACCAACGGAAAGCATTAGTTACAGCACTATCTAAAAGGTAAAGACATCCTTAATCTGTCAATTATAATAAAGAAAATCTCTCCAGCTGCAGTTCTCAAAAACTTGCCAGTCTCCATCTTACACCTAACATATTTTAGATCACATTAGGTATCTCCCAAACACACAGACTCTATTAATAAAGCAGAGTCCTGTCCTCAATTACAGCAGACCTTTGCAGTTTGTACCCAGTCCAGAGAGTGACAGACACCCTCAATCCCGCTAAAAATTCAAGAGTCCAAAAATGCTCAACACTTTGCCTCACCAGGCCATTTGTCACCTAAACGACTGCATACCCGAGGAGCAGCTACGTGACGTGTGGCAGGATAATGTGCATAACTTTCAAAAGCTATTTTAGGTTCACAAAACTGAACTGCCTTAGCAAGCTCTGCCTCTGGGTAATTCAAACCTTTTTACCAGGCTGAGGTTTTTATATTGGTTTTATAAATGTCTTAAGGGATAGAAAAATATCTTCCACGAGCTAGAGATTCACTGAATATGCTATGATGGCATATAGTACACTTACGCCCAGCTTAAAATAAAAGGGCTATAATTGGTCTCTTGTCCATATTTAAGATAAAATAAGTGCCTAGGTTTTAAGACGCACAGAGTTCAAATCCCTCATAGTGAATCTGGAAAGTGCTGAACAATTTTGAAAATGAGGACCAACATTTTTTTCAGCCTAAATATGATTAAGACTAACCTGAGGCTGCAGGTCTCTGAGAATCCTACTGCCCTGTATTTGTTTTTTACCTCTCTTCTGGGTTCACCTCCATATACAGGAATAAGAGTCTTCGCTTTCTGGTCTCCATCCTGCTCTTTGCCAATTCTCTTTATAGTGGACGCTAAACATGAATACAAGTCAGCCTCCCAAAGCCACAAAGTTGAGTAAAAATTTGTAAGTACACAAATGGAATTCTCCCTTTCCTACTGAAAACGCAGATACAATTTTGCAGACAAAGCTGTGATAAAAGCAGGGTCCTCGTACAAAATGCCAATACTGAACAGTTACAGCTCAAATTTAATTACTTAATATTCCACTGGGAAGCACATCCTATTCCCTCTGCCCCCATGTTTGTTATTTACTGCTAAAAGAAAAGATTAATATCTGCAATAAAGAATCAATAATATTATAGTCATACTTTCATTCTGTATTTAAAGCAACACCATTCACCAAGGAGTCTGAGCAGCTGCTTCAAGACTTCCGAGATGGGAGTTCTAGAAACTCAAGTTTTCAATTAATAATTTCAGTTGAACAGGCACAATAAGTGAGAACTCCACAGCTTTTTAAGCTTGCCTGACTATAACTACTTTATAATTGTTAGAAATAAAGATTCACCTACATGGCAGATGAATCTGCAACACACTGGTGTTTCACAAACTGTCAACTTTTTTTATATAATCTCCTAAGGACCTTTAAACACACAGCTTGAGGGGGAGAGATACAGCTCTCCAAGCTGTCTGTGTACGTAGTAGATTCACCTCTACTTTCAAACCAAAGATGAAACTCAGAACAGAAATTTCCCTTTGCCACTTTTCAGAGCATAAATCTTTGTCTTACAGTATTTATCAGAACTGCTCTTAGTTATCATTTTCTGTAAAATTACTCCACAGACAAAAGAACACAGTTATTCGCTTATATTCTCTTAGAGAGACAGAATACCATGGACATATAATTGCTCTACGTTACTGTCACCATTGTAGGGCACAGCAGCTCTTGGCAATCGGCGTGACCTTAGCCTTTTAATATTGGTTATACAAGGCACATTTCTTCACACTAAATCTTGAATTTGCAATGTTATATAACCCCATTCCTTTTATATTTTCTTCAGCATCTGATGTCGTATCTTAAAAGGTCAGCTTTTTATGTTTGCTTACATAAACTTCATGTTCCTATTTAAGTTGAATTAAGAATGCAGAACATTACATATGCACCTTGCTGGTAAGAAATATCTAGGTTCCCATTGCCTAATACGCGTTTTCTTCCCAGTGGTGACCAGAAAACTGAAAGTACCCAGGAATTCAATAGGGAATGGAAATGACATTGGACTGAAGTGAAAGGGCACTTTAAATGACAGAATAATTAAACCAAATTATTTCGTATCTGAAAACAAAGCAACTTAACATCAGACTGACTGGAATTTGGAAGCTTTGTCCCATAGAAAATTATCATTTTTCAATCCCTCCCCAAGTGGGATAAGAAGATTAAATATCAAGTAATTATGGAATCAAATATTAATAATGAAATGCCAATTCTAGTATGGAATCAGATGTTCTAAAAATTGCTAACATATGAGGCACGGCCTTGAACTCCAGGCATCTGGGCGAGGCTCCAGGTACAGACCACTGAATGCGTTTTTCCGAGCTATGCTTATATATCACCAAGTATCACTCCGGTAACAAAGTCAGTTAGGCAAATCATGTGAGTGTCCTGGACAATTACACATACTGAAGCACGAAGAGTTTGAAAAGAAAACACAAATGTTGTACAGCCCTTCAGCAAACTTGTAATTTTATGTTTTTTCACTACAGCTCAAGATACGTATAATTACCTTTAAATGTGTCTAAATTTAAAGTGACAAGCATTGTTGAGTACGAACTAGCAAGCATAAATTACTCTCTTAAAAAAAATAATTCTACCATTATAATGAATTGTCCCTAATTACAATAAGAACATTATAGATATTATGTCTGGGAAATAATTAGAACTATTCAGGCAGGTTTACCTGAAATAGAGGTTATAAAATACTCAGTAACATTCCTAACATTTTGAGGTCTTGGGGAAACTAAAAGAACATAGGATTGCATTTAATAAAGTAATAGAAATTAGTGTTTATAACAAGGCAAGTATATGTGTAGATCTACATTAATTCCCATTGAACTGCTTATTTAGCAACTAAATATTTATGCTGAAGTTATGTGGCCCAAAAGTCCAAATGTTTTTAACTATGTGAGCATTTTAAGCACCCTTGCTGCTTAATACAGTTATCGATCTCTGCCAGGGTCTGCAGATTGCAATTAAAAAAATATTGATCTAACAACTATTGTATTGAAGTCAATAATATTTAAGGGGGATTTGGGATTAAAATGCCAGGTAAGATTTTGAGGTGGTTTGAAGGGGACAGGAAGAAGTAATGTTATACAATGACAGCTGATAAAACAATATTAAAGCCAGAGACAAGTGAACTTCACCAAGCTCAGAGTTTCAGGTCAGGTCTGATAAGCATTCAGAAGTCCAGGGGCTTATCTGGGCTTATCAGAAAGCTGATATCTGGGTCTGCAAAACTGAGCTGTAAAACCTTGCAAGAGATCTCAGTTTCTGGTTAGAAACACTTCACAGACAGATTATTTCATTGCATTTCAGCATTTTAATTATCACTCTGATTGGGACTCAGTAGGCATACGAAAGCGTAAAGAAAAATGAGCATGCCATTTTTAGAATTTCCATAAAGATTCCTCAATCAAAGTTAAATTTTCTTAAAAAAAACACCCACCTTCAGTTTTGGAATTGCATCTGAAATGAAATGCAGGTTTTTGTTTGCTTGTTTGGTTTTTGTAACTCCATTTATTATCCAGACCTAGTCAAACTAATGAACCATGAAAAAGGATATTAATTTTAGAACTCACCTAGCATTGTTCTGGGATCTGCTGAAAATGCCATCAATAATAGAAAATATATCTAGAGTGAAGGCAGCTTGTCAACAAGATGACCGAGTCCTGCACTCTTAAATTGCTTATTTTAGCTCACATAAGATCTTATTGACATGGATATATCTGAAACAATCCCCTCAGACATAGTCATGAGGTTCTGCAAGATCTAAAGACAAGATAAACTATTAAGCCACATATTTCCAAGGTCAGCATTATTTATTTCATTCCAGAGAAGAGATGGTGATGAGCAGGAACTTGCTGAAGTTTGTGTGCTGGACGAATCCAATAAGCTATCCAATAAGACAGCTTTTCATTTAGCACATTCAATATTTTGGTCAGAAATTTTAGTCGCTATTTGTTATTCCAGTTTTTTACTGAGGGAGTTTCTCAAGGATGAAGATAAAGAGGGTTTCTAAATCATACCGCCTGCTTTTTAAGCAGATTACCTTTGAAACCTCTCAGAAGTTCTGCTTAGAGAGCGCCACTGGTTTGATATCCCCTGCTTGATCGGACTCTGCATGAGAGACACGGACCTACCTCTCGCTACCTGTGAGCACTGCCCATTGCAAGACCTCTCTGTGGAGAGAGACATACTGATATTACTGGAAGATGGAAACCCTCACTGTTGCTGTCGCTTGACTGGAAGTTCTCCCATCAGACATTATTGCTGTTTTCTTTCTTCTAAAAGCTGTTCTCTTGGCTTTACTTCACAGTGAACAACAATGCAGAGCTTTTCTTGCCTTTCCCATCTATCGCCTTCTTGCTATAAGAAGAAAGTATAAACATTGTGGGTTCACAGTGAGATTTCATTTAGCAGCTGCTTCAATATTCACCAAAGCCAACAAAAAGTTCCCATTGACCTCAGCATACTTTGATTTTTTTATTCGGCAACATAACAAAGTTTTACAGGGAATGTTAGAAGACTCTCCTTTTGTTATTAGTCTTTTTAGAGACACAGAAAAGACTGAGGTGTTACCAGTAATTCATGAGTCTGGCATACCTTGTGATCTCTTACACAGTCTGTTATCTACAAATGAAAGCATGACTGCAAAACTTTGTATCTCATCCGCCACCAACTTTAATTGACTTCATGAAAACATCTCCTGGTGTCTGAACGAGTGTTCTGCAGCCTGGATGAATCTCAGGAATTACAGTACTTACCCCAAGCCTTGGATAGTGGAAGTCTGGGGGAAGGGACTAGTCTACTCAAAACATTCCTAATACTCCCAATGCAAAAATAACTTTTTACCGCCATATACCACCAACTGCTTTTGGGATTATAGAGATGAGAAGCAGAACTAAAAGAATTTCTAAACACAGAGGGATACTTTTAGGGATCAGCACTGCCATGAACATTCTGGTACTTAGTGCCCCATTGACCAAGCCACAACTACAAAACACACATGTGATTTCAGACCACAGCACCAGTTACTACATTCAGAAAGTTCTGACGCTGTCACTTTGGAATACATTAGAAACCACTGAACTGTCTCTGCATTCATATACAGAAGCCTAGCTGTTCCCTCTTTCAGCATTTTTCTGCCAACAAACCTTATCTAGGACTCTGAGGTCATTCTGGCATGCAAAGATAACTCACATAAAATTATCATTACTGATTTGAAGGAAGACAAATGATTGTACAGAACTGTGCTTTTCATAGGAATCCAAAAGGCACAGAATATGAGCTGAAATGTCCAACTCTTGAGTTACTTATGTCTAATTCTATTCAATTTTCAAGATACAAAGGATATATTAAGCTAAAAAATCAAAACCAGTGCATTTTATGCACAGGAACTATGAAGATATACAAACAGTGTGTTGGTATCAGCTGTAGATTTTTTTATGAAAAGAAAGTTCCTACAGTGATGTTAGACTGACATTTGACATTCGCTTTCCCAGTTGTAGCCAGGTGGTGTTTTCACCTACGTAAGCCAATAGCGGGGTCAGTATTTTTAATTTTTTATATATGCATGTATACACACACACATATACATATATATGCATATATATTTATGCATATATATACACAAATATATAATTATACTTAACGAATATATACATAAAAATAAACGCACTACATATAAATCATTTCACTTGAAAGCCCAAGTACTGAAAACCAGTTCTCTGTTGAACAGAAGCTAGACAGAAAGTGTGAGTAGGCACAATACCGACTCCCTTGCAGCATTCCAGTAAAGGCTGACCTGTAGACACTCTTCTGTATGAGTGGGAGGTAAATCTGCTTCTATGTTAACTTAATCTTTGGCCTTTCTCAAACAGACGCTGTGATTGCTTCATTGCGCTGCATTTTTTTTTACATTTAATATCTTCACAGGAAGAATACTGTTCCAGAAGGACCAAGTCTAAACCACCAAACAGATTTCACACTGGACTGGACCACTGATTAGATGGAAACTCCAGTCCCAGCGGCACAAGTTTAGTGCTTTATTCATTCTTCTGTATCTATTATTTATCAGCAAGGAGAGACTGAAGAAGAGATGGAGAGAAAGAAAGATCTCACAGTTTAATACAAACTCTTAGTCTTTCAGATATCAGAGCTGAAAATAGGCTGAAACGAGTGATTGAAATGTGGTCAGTCATTTCATTATAACCCTCACTGGACAGCAGTGTGACATCAGACTGCTTTTCCCTCCAAGGAACACTTAACCGGAGGAGCATGAAAAATGAATTAGTCCCTTCTCGTGGCGCATGCATTACAAGGACACAGCCCAGACCCACTGAACAAACAGTATCGGCAAAACCGAAATTTAAAACACTTGTTAGAGAGAAAATTAATCTTGTTTTTACTTTGTCTTAACAAAGATCTTGTGAAAGAATAACCAGAAGAAGTTTAGTTTAAAAGCTTCCTCGACTGGAAGGATAAGCAGGTCAGAGGGGAAGAAGCATAACTTTCAAGCATACTTGCTGAAGGAAGAGTACAAGCCATGTACAGAATTGACGACACCTTGCTATTAGTATTCAAAGCTGTATTAAAGGACTAAGATCCCAATAAAAAATCCAGGGTCCCATTACCTGCATCTATTCCTCCCGCTCTGCTATAGAAACAGATTGAATGTTATACTAACTGGAAGCGTGAAATTATTTCACTAGCTGGAGTGAAACTTTCTGCAACTGTTCCCCTGATAACTAATCAATTGAACTCCCAAGATAGCCACAAAGTATCCTTCAGATATCCAGGATGTTCATGCTCTTTATGAACATCCTGAATTATGCATGGAAGTAAATGGAAACACATCACAGTTCTCCAGCCGCTATAGTATATTCACATCAAACTAATACCACCAAACATATTGGCAGCCTTATTTTGCATCAAGTGAACTTCAAGTAGATTTCCACATAGAGTGCAGGAAGGTAATTGGACTTGTCCCAGCTAAACCATAGATCCTTATGCAGAGGCAAAGATTTAATGGAGGAACTTGTAATTACCTAGCTGCATGCAAATTATAGTACATTTCCCCCCAGGCTACTCTTGCTGGCTATCTAATCTCAGCCACAGGGCGGATCCATAAATTCTGCAGTTCCCTAGACTCTCTCTGTGAGAGGTATCTAACCTTTATTCTGCTCCCTTACCACAGATTCTCTTCAAGTAAATCTAGTCCAACAGTCAGACTTTTGGAGTTATCGCAAACTATAGCATGCAAACGTCTCTGGATCTGAAATTAATTCCAGCTCCTACCCAACACTTCACCAGCTCAATTCCTCCATCCCCAAAAGAGTTTATTACCCTACCCATCTGGCTCTGGAAACAGAAAACAAACCAATTCATCACCAAAAAAAGCTTTCTGCAATTTCTCAGCATCATATGGAACCCTAGAAACCAAAGCCCTTCTGGATACGGATGACAGGAATGTGAATTCATTACCCAGAAAGAGATCTACATCTGCACTGCCTAGCTGCACAGAACCCGCATCTGTGTGTTTATATAATCCCTACTGAGGTCAACAAGAATAGCAGCAAAACAGATAGTTACCATGTTTTAATACATGGTAACCTACATATTTAATTTGATGAGACAATTAGTGTACCCTATTCTGTTTCTATTCTTACTTACTGCATCTTACACCTTCCACAAGTCCTTAGGAGAGTTTGCTGTTTCATAACAATATTAACAGTTGTCCCCACCTCCTAGGATTTAGTGTTCAGACTTCAATATTCTGTCTTTGAAGTAACGTCTTCACATGTAAAAGCTTTGTTCTTGAGATGCATGAGCACATCTACTGTGTTTCAATTCTCCTCACGCGATTTAATCAAAAGCATCCTAACTTTATCACTTCTAAAAGAATAACCAATTGCCACTTTTTCTGTCCTGCTACCTGTAGGCTGCTGCTACCAGTGAGGTGAAGCATCATGGCAGAACATCACGACACAAGAAACCTCCCGGTTGTCTGCATCTTCATTCTTCAAACCACTCATCATTCATCCTTACCTTTGCTGAGTCTGGTGGCAGCCATGTAAATCTTCCCCTATAGGCTGATCAGGCCTCAGATGAACCATTTCCAGCCTGATTGAGCACATAATCCCTTTTGCTCTTTGTAGCCTGGGGGCAAATTGAAGCCTGAATCACCACAGAGGATGGAAAAGGCAAAAATGCTTGGGATAGACAATGTATTCCCCAAATTTTGTAAGACAGAGTTACTTGCTATTTTCTTCAGAACAGGTCCAGAAGGCGTATTCCTGGAGCCCTGTAACATCGAGCCAACTAACTGGAGCAGTTTAGCACATAAATATGTGGCTATGAAAGAATACAGTAACTGTCACATATTTGGTCCCCTGGCTTTCAAAAAAATTAAATCACTGTTGTTACTATGAATTGCAGCGTTGTATTTACGATAGGATATTGATCTCAATTTTCTCTCCTTCATATTGAAATAATGCAATTGCTTACTTCACTATGGGAAATCAGGGAACTTTAAATCCTTTTGAAGAATAGCTGTGAAATCTTCAGTTTTACGTAGTATTAATCAGGTCTGAAGTCAAGTGACAGAAAACCAATAGTGGTGTTCTAAAGTGAGGTGGGAAAAAACAAAAGTCTTCTCAGATTTTCTGCTGCAGTGTGATACGTTTGCCCCCAGGTTCTGGACAGGACCAGAGTACCCAGCAAAAAAGCCCCTTGGAAAGAACACAAAGCAAACACCATTTCTCATGGGCTCCACCTGCTGTAGGTACATGCAGAAGGGTAGGAGGACAAGCACTGTCCACAGCATCACTTACAATGAAGACTAGTTTTTCTGCTTGCAGTCTCATAGGAAACAATACAGAAGCCCTGCTCTGCTCTGAGACCGCACCTGAAAGCGGCAGAAGGGAGCCTGTCTCACAAGAAGGGTGGTTGCAGAAGTTTCACATGGGAGGGAGGTAGGGTGAATAGATCTCTCACTGAATGACAGATCCGTGTGGCCTTAAAGACTTTAGCCCTATAATTACAGCGGAGGCTGTCCCTTGCATGCCTCGTCGTGCTCCATATCTGCACAACTTCTTAGTGCTCAACAGGCAAGACATACCTGCAGAGGTGTATAGTCACACTCTTATCACCTAGCCCGGTGAGGTTTTGTTTCAGAAGATAGTAAACGTACCAAGTGCATTATTGCCATTAGCATTTTCACATTGCATTAGAAAACAGTGCTTGCAAGAAGCAGAGAAGTACATGGAATTAATTAAAACCTTCTGGGTTTGGAATACTGAGAAGTGGAAAAAATAACAGATCCTGCGAGAAAAGGAGCAAAATCTGCTCCCTGAGACCCACAGAAATCTCGAATGGGGGAGCAGGAGGGCTGAATTTTTCACAGAGACGTTCAGCTATATTGAAGATCACAAGTAGCCTTTCAATTTTCAAACCAGCAACAAAACTCCAAGAAATTTTTTTTATGGTATGTAGCAGCTGCACTAGCAGTTTTTCATGCCCTTTAACTAGTTTTCTGGAGGAAAGAATGAGCATATGTGCTCTGATAGTGTGGTAGGAGAGCCACAGCATCATCAACTGCTAACACTACATAACAGTTTTCATCATTTAAACAGGTCTGAAAGTCTTTTGAAAGCATATTCCATTCTCACAGATCCAGCTGTGAAGATACTTTCCATAGTATTCAATATACATGCTCCTTTGGTCAACTTCTTCCCACACCTCCTTGGACCCATTCCTGCTTCTCTTCAGTGTTTACAGTCTTAAGACTTTTGCAGATTGTTATCTATTAAGCTATACAACACAGAACTGCAGGCAAGAAAAACACTGAGCTGACCTTACAAGGGCTGCATATGGCCTCTTGAATGACACAAAACCCACACAGATTGAGGAGAGTCAGAAAGTTAAAGGGAAAGGAGAACAGGAAAACAACAGTTCAGATAACTGTGAACTGCTTACCGAAAAGAGTCCGTAAGATAGAGTCATTAATTTCACGGGTCTAGGGAAAGAGCAGAGAGAATCAGCGATCAAGTCAAGAAGCAGGTACTAGAGTTTATGAATAAGGCATTCATTTTGATTCAAATGCAGCAGCTAAACAACAGGCCTATTGGACAATTCTGTCTTACAGCTTTACTTGATAATCCATACCAGATTTAAAACAAAATTTGATAATAAAAAAAGGAAGCAAGACTCTGTAGAACAGAAATTCCCTGACTGCTCTCATGAGAATTTTTAAGACTAAAGCTTTGCTGTCCTTTCAGTCCTGCAAGCCCAAATGGCAGAGATCCTGTACTCAGTGAAACTCCAAGCACAGCTGCTTCTCTGCAACATAAAATCGTAACAAACAGGGCTAGAAGGGAACTCAACAGGTCAGCTAGTCCATCCGCCTGCCCACGGCAGGACCAACAATACCTGCATCATTGCTGGTAGACACGGGCCTAATTCTCTCTGAAAATCATTGGAGATGGAGGTTCCCCAAGCCCAAGGTAATCTATTCCAGTACTTCACCCTCTCTGCCATTTAGGTGTCTTTCCTAACACCTAATCTAGTTCTTCCATGCTGCAATTCATAAATGTCTGTTGCTTCTTTTCCTAATCAAGAAGAGAGATGCTTCCTCCTTTCCTCACTGCAAGCACCTTTAATGAACATGAAGACTGTGAATATCCACTGCACAATCCAGGAGGAGATGTGCGACAACACTGATGCCACCTGCTTGTGTGCTGAGAGAACATGTGTTTGGGGACAGGCAGAAAGAAACCTGTTTCAGCAAAAACTACGCTGCTGTTGAATTTTATATTTTTCCAAGTGCATGGAGATGGCAGCAAATTCCACAACAGAACAGACTAAGCACTCATCAATTCCCAGACCTCCCAAAACACTAAGAATAAAACCTAACAGAAAAAACTTAACCAAGCATTAAGACAGAATAATATATAAATAGGGATACCAGTTGTTCCTTTTGTGGATTTTTCCTACGCTGAGAAAATAGGGAAGTGATTTTTGAAATACAAAGTAAGGGGCAGGATTGTGCTTTGTGGAGAAGGGGGGTTTTTGTGTATATGTAGATGTTAAGGACATTGTCTTCAGGATGTGCATACCCTGTGTGAACTACAAGTCTCAATATAGTAAGTCTGCAGTCTCTAGGCATATAGCTGTCTTGCAATTCCTGTGTCAGTAAGTCTGCTAAGAAATCTGACAGTGATTTTAATAAGTAGGTACCAAGCCCTTCAGTAGTCTGTGTGTGTTCCTTCTTACCCTTCAGAAGCCTGGGTATATGATGTGGATGTGGATCAATCTTCAGCAGGATTTTCATTTTATTGTGTACAGTCCTTTCATACAATTTGCTGCATTTCTGCTCCTATTTAATAACCCATGTAATTAAGAAATGTATAGAAAGAGGATTCTCTTGGGTTTAGAATTAGCGAGAGCTGACTGCTTTGTTCATCTGAAATCAACCTAAAAGCAACTGTTAGGGGAGACCTTCATACAGAAACGCTCAGAGGAGCAAAGGGTATAATTCTTTAAAAACAAAACCTTAAGAGCACTGGAAAAAAGAATTTTCATCATGACTAAAATAACAGGCCGTCAAATTCCGTATGGTGCAGCTATGAGTAGTTTGCTGAACATCAGCATGTTAACTCCCTTGGCACATGCATTGCTTATTGCAGAATCAAATATCTTTCCAAAGAGAACACAGACACTCAAGTGCACGATTTACATTCTAACATCATAATATTATAATCCAATCAATATTTCAGTAAATAAGCCTAAACTTTGAACACTGCTGAAACCCCGCAGGGCCAGGAGTTTTCCTCTATGAAGGAAGGGCACTTGAAGAGCACATTTTTGAAGTCTTCTGTATTTGTACTTTCATTGTAACACTCCTATTAGTTTTATTTTTCTGCCTTACACCAAGCTGCATTTTTAACTCATGTTTCTATAAATCAGATAGAATAGTCTCGCATTATAAGGTTGATTCCCACTTGTTGCAATCAAGAAGATGATGGCCCCATTTTCATACTGATCTTGTTTTAAATTGGATTTACAGAGCTTCAGCAAAATCTTAAACATTATTTTCATTCCCATTTTAAGCCACATGGAGTCTTCAGGCTCAGAACAAAGACAATGGAATAAAAAAATTGGCTCCTTAAACTATCTACATCCTTCTGCATCTAAATGTGCTGATAATTTCCAGCCATATTTCAACCTGTAAAGGTTATCATTACCAAGCACATCAGATAGGTTAGGGTTAAGCCACTTTATGGAGTGAGGAAAGGGGCCCAGCTGTGCAGAGATGAGTTGCTCCTGTATTAGACAATTAAAATCAGAATAAAAAGTGGGATGATCCTCAGCATTTTCCCATTCCATTTCTCTCCTATTCCTCTAGAAAAGCTTCCAATTATATACTGAAAAAAATTTGGCAATATCAACTATGAACTTCTGGACTGGTTCCTACTTTCTCTCTGTGTCTCTTTAGCCCTGTTTTCTCCAACAATAGATGCATGCTATCCTGCTTCCCTGTTATTTTTTGCCATTTTCACTCCCACCTTCAAATCTTAATTTCTTTTCTCCTGCTTGCCAAAAAGCATTGTAGTCACATTCCCTTGTTATCAGCAGGCTACATACAGTTCATTTTTCTCCCTAAAACTCCTTAGTTTTTTGGTATGACAAAGATTCTTTCCAGTTTGCACCACCTGATGCACACACAAATATTTCACAGCCTCACTGCTCCTGACCACAGGAGATCTTCCACCCTCCACAACGCCATCGTGCCCTTCTGCCTCCTTCCCATTTCATACAGCTCTCCAATCACATTTTAACCTTCCTCTGCCCTCGCTTTTACATCTCTCTAATGTGAGAGTCATTCCTCATATAAAACAGCACAGGTGGAGCATGAAAGAACAAGGAACAGCTCTACTCCACAGCTCTCATCCTGCCATGAAGTTCAGGACCCATTCTAGCCAAGGGCACTATTTTTTTTTCTTCCAAACCGTGAATCAGGACTGAGGCAGAAGTGAGGACCGGACTGTGCATGCAGTGATTTGCCTGGGCTGGTAAGTAAGAGTCCACCTGTGCCAGCTGTGCAGTTCTGAGATGGAAGGGTTTTACTAAGCAGAGGATGCTGCATTCAGGAAGCAGGACCTGGAGATGCAGAAGTTAACAGAGGAGAGATGAGAGCACGTACAAGAAAGCAAAGACAGAGGCATGAATGCAAGCTCCTGCTACCAGAAGGCGGTACGTCGGGTTCCCAAAGGAAGAGCCCAGTACTATGTTGGAAGGAGGAACAGAGCAAATTCAGCTGGCTCAGACAGCCCCTGAAGCCAGGGGGCAATTGAGAAGGCAGAGTAGCACAAAATGAGCTGCTGTAGGTGCTAAGGACAGTTACTGGAGGGTTGGACTTGTGCCACAGACACAGGAAACATTTGGGGAGAAGAAAAGCCTCATCCCTTTCTTTTGCTATGGATTGTATTCACAATTCTGTTGCATGGTCTCAGAGTTTTCAGCTTTTAGGTTGCGCATGTTCTTTACACTCTGCTCCATATCCGTACCACTAAGACAAAAGTTTTTGTTTTCAGATGTCATCTCCGGGACCTGGGGCTTTAAAGAACACACCTTACATTGCAAGCAATAAAAGTCACCTAAGAGAATAAGAAAATCATGAGAGCTGGCTGTAGGCCAGTACCATATGTTGACAGCACCACAGCGGCAATGCAGAGCACTGCTCTGGGAATTTGTCACCATACATTATTTGTTACAACTGCCACAAAGTAGTTTGCTTTAGATTTAAAGGCCACTTTTGTTAACTATATTAAATACCAGTTTTATGACACAGAAGTGATATAACTGACTGGCAGTACGAGTTCTTGACATGAATCTTGTCCTTTCTACAGAACTGTTTTGTTAGCTATTTGTTATTTTTGACGGTTGACGCGGCAGCCCTTGACAACCGCGATCAGAATCATTTCCAACACATCTGAAAATACTGTAGCTTGCCCTGAACATCCTCTGCTTCCCAGATCCATTTGAAGCATGATTACTTCAGGGAAGCTTAGGTCCTTTCAGTTGCCTCCCAGTGAAGTGTCTGGCCTTAACTGTTTTACCAACAGACATCCCAAATGTTGATCTTTCTTGCTGCACTGGATCTGCCTCAGCAATAGCACGTGCTTTGCCTCCACGCATGATCTGTATGTTAATCTAAATAGAGGTTTTCACATTTTAGCAAGTTTGTGCAAGTTTCAGCAGTTTCTCCACTGAAGTTGGCAAGGAATCTCACACTGTTTGTAAAGTTTCAGTTTTGCTATGAAATGAAAATTGACATTTCAGCACAACACAAAATTCCAACAAGTAGGCTTAAATTGAAGTCGTACCGTATTCCCTAGAACTAAGGTTTTCAAACATAAAGGAAAGGAATATTATGCTAAATACCAACTCTGTCCTCGCTCATGCAATAATCTGTTTGCAATCACTCTAATGGTTTAACACGTGTTTCTTGTTAGAGCTGTCACATAACAGGCTTACATTGGAAACCAGGCAAGTTGGCTATTTCTTTCTAATTCCAAAGGTATTCAGCAACACTGGTATTAACGGAAATGTATTTTCAGGACTTGATGACACAGTTAATCTCATTACAACTGACAAGAGAATGAAATAACACACATAATAAATATAACACCCACAAAGACCTCACACTATTAAGGCTGCAACATCAAATGCTCAAAAGTTAGGAAATGCCATTAAGATTACCATGTAACTTGAATACCTGTCCATTGTGCCTATACATATGCATAACACATAAAGACATAATCTACAATTACGTGATTTCACAGCATTTTCCCTGCAACACCCCTGCCATATTGCCACGGTGCAATAGGCAGCACTTACTTAATGAACAGCTATTCAATATTTTGTTTTCTCATCACTGCTCAGTGCATGACCTAAATCTTATTTATTGCTCCCCGTTTAAACCTTGCTCTGCAGATAATTATTCTTGAGCCTTCCACTGTGCCTGTCAGTACAGTATTTAGCACCCACTGTGTAGTTAAAATTTTGGGCAAAATCTTAAGCAACGAAAAACAGTTAGTGGAAAGCCTCACCTGACTTTAACAGCAAGCAGCGCTACTGGGGCAACTTCTAAAATGTGAACTCTTGAATCACACATGTGCACTTTTTCATACACAGGGACCTCGATATCTCAAGGAATACACACACTTCAAAGGCAACCAATTTTTACCACGGTTTTGCACTGGTTCAGCACTATGGAGGATCTATTGTACACAAATCCATGAACACGCTATTATGTTTCAAAGAAAACCAGAAATTGCCATACATGTATCTGTGCACACAGAGGAATGCAACAGAGGAGAACAAAAGGTGGGATCAGGGGAGGAGGAGTGGGGCAGGGACACAGCACATCTGCATGTGCTATAAACCACTGCAGAGGAGCTCTGCATGCCTGTGCTGGGAGGGTTTAACATCCCAGGAAATGTCCTTTGGTCTTCCTTATTTTTGCAGGCAGACAACTAAAAAGTTCTGTGCAAACCTAACAAGGCAACTGAGGGAACAGTAGCTCCCAGAGCACTCGTGTTACTAAGCACACTGATAGCAAACTGCAGCCACCTCATCTCCTCCCAGTCAAAAAACAAACCACAGCAGTAATATCCCACGTAACATTTTGGTACCCAAACTGCAGCACTGGTATTAACATTTCACACAGGTCAGATCTCTATCCATGCTAAAAAGAACCACACAAAAAAAAAACCAACAACCCAACCCAAACAAAACCAAAAAAACCCCACAAAACACCAAAACAGAGAAGTCAAATTCAACTCTCAGCACAAAGTTTCCTTAGCTAGAAAACTGTTATTTTTTTACAAGACAGGTTGGAGCACTTCTGCTGTGGTCCAAGTTATACTCCAACCCTCCACAGATCCTTTATTCAGTCACCGAATATTTCCAGACTGCTAGAGAGCTTTAGAGCTTGACACGTCAAAAAAGTCATTGTGTTTGGGTTTCTAGAGGATAACCATGATCCTACAGCTGAGACCATGCACTACAAGACTACTAAAGCTTTTACGATGACTTCACAGTGCAGAATCTGCTGCAGTAAACCAAGGACAAATACTGGGATGTCTATTCCGTATGAGCACGTATGTGTGTGAATCCATCTGTTCACCTATATGGACAAAGCACCAAACAAAATTTAGCTGCTTACCTATCATTATTACAAGGGTCCAAAACTTGTAAGAACACTAAAAATGACACTGCAAACGATTTTAACTACAATGACCACCAACAGGAGATTTGCTGAATGGAGGCACACAAACTACAATGTCTGACACACAGAAAGGCTTCTGGAAATGCATACCATTTGTATATTTATCAAACATGACAGGCTTCTATATACCTTAGTATAAAACATAAAAAGCTCTAAAAAACGTCTCTAGAAAGCTTTGGAGCCTCCTATGGCTACACATACTCCAACAGGAATAATTTGATCTAGTTTTTGCAAAGGACGTTAGTCCATCTTGGAAACAATATTTGTAGAAGAATGCGTGCAAATGCATATGGTAAGCTAATTCACATGATAACAAGGATAGCATACGAAAAGGATGTATTTACAATGAATCTGGGAAGAAGGAGTACAGGTTAATTGCTTCCTATGCTGCAAAGCAGAGATCTTAAAACCTTGTTTCGTAACCAGCAATGATAATGGATGGAAAGGTTGCACTGATTACAGCAGCTCTGGATTAGCTTTGCAAAAATGCAGAACTTTCGAAGGGCCAGACATGCGTTGCACCAGATGAATCTTGATTCAGGCATCTATATTCGGATAGCTAGAGGCCAGTGGTAGTTTTCTGTAGGTATGTGACAACACACAGAAGAACAGAGTGAAAGCGAGCACAACGTACAGCTCTGCTCTTTCTGTATGTAGCCCACTTGGAAGGCGCAGGGCTACTGTATTTACATTTTCTTGCCATATGCCTTGGGGGAATAGGTGACACCCTCTGTTTTGGTTTCAGTTCCACATGCATTCTGAAGTTTTGACTCCCTTCATCACAATTCACACAGTAGTTGCCTGGTATCTCTTCTCTGTGCTGTCACTTACGCAGCGAGGGGAAGAGCTTTGCTTGCATTTGAACAGCGAGGCAGTCAATCACCACGACGGACTGGAAATTCACAGCACCTTTCAGGATGTGCTTCATACCGGTGAAATACAAATAAACAGAACAACATCAAATCATGTTGTTGGAAATATGTCCTCTCTTTCATGTTAATGCACTCAGTTAATTTCACATCTGCTCTATAAATGCTGCTTCCTCTTTCCACATCATCCTAACACAACATCAGTATTTCCTTATGATGACGAATACGACTGCAGGGAACTTTGTAAGAAAGGAATTTCCTATGCTGTAGGATCACGTAAAACAAAGGGCATTTTATGTTGCAAAGGGCCAGATAAAGAATTGATCCTCAGAACTGCATCCCCCTAACCAGTGGATCTAAAAAGACAGCATTGTTCAGACTTGGCACCTTTTGTCTTTAGCACTGTGAAGTTTTTATATTTTGCCTTTGGAAGGTATACGACCCTCTGTTCCTCTCAATACACCCTACAGTCACTCTGATGAGTGGCACAGATAGAAGTCTTCGATGATGCATCAGTTTGCTCTCCTCTCAGACAGATTAAAAGGGCTACAGAGAGGGGAATGTGACAACAGTGCTGATGGAACAAAGCACCAGAGACAGGACAACACTTCCAGAGTGAAAATTAAAAGAGAAATGCCATTATAATGGACAAATTGGAAATAATTAGGTAGACAAAAAGACCAAGAAAGCAAAGGTCTGTTTCTACAATAAAGCTGCGACAATACAAACCAGACTGACCAGATGTGAGGCACAAAGGCGGCAGCAGATCCAACACGTCAAGGTCCACCCACCAGCAAAAGGCACTTGGCTACCACAGTCGTACCCTGCCTGAATCATCTTCCTTGCAAAGCACGCTCATTTTTCTGATCATTTAAGTCTTTTTATCTTCCTGTTGTTAGCTGCCTCTTCAAAAGATGTTAGTATTTCATTTCCACAGCAGTCTGGAAATAACTCATTGTACTACAGCAGGGTTCTCTAGGAATGAGGAATATGGGTGCCTTCCTCTTTTTTCTTTTCTTTTGTGTTTTTTTTTCCCCTTCTCATTGAGGAAGGCCCTGAAGCCATGTTCTCATTAAATCTTTATGGTTTTTTAAAATAGGAAGCTATTGTCCCATATACCTCCTTAATTATGCACCAATCAAAAAGTTTAAAAGAGCAGCTCTGCCAGCGACAACTAGGAGGCAAGTGAAAGGAAAGAAATCTAACTTATTAAATGCTGTTTAAGTCTTTTTCCTGTAACACAGGTACATATATAAGCTTGAGGATTGCTTAAGCACAAGAAAGGCACTAAAGGGTCCTGAGGGAAAAAAGTTCTATATTTAAATTAAAATTCTTATATTTAAATTTGTATTCTTATTTACAGAACAGATATACTATTATTTATTGCCTCATGTAGGCCTCATGATACTCATAAAACAAACAGATATTCAAAACAGACTTTTGAAAAACTCTTTAATTTCAAATGTCCATTTTGGGACACTGAGAGCTCAAGCATTAGAAGCGACGGACTTTAGAAATAAAAAGTAATATTTAAATAAAGTAATATTTAACTAGCCAAATTATGACACATGCTATATAATATTTAACTAGCTAAATTATGACATAAACTACATATATGAATTGCTTTGACTTCAGTGACACCTAGACAACACAAAAACCATGGGAAGAAATTTCTAAAATAATATGAATAGTATGATCAGGAAAATTTCTATGGCTAACTCCAAATCAGGTTTGCGTTGATTCACAGATAAGATTTAGAAGTGACATCACTGCTTCTCACAGGCTCTCCCAAAGAAGGTTTTCAGCAAGCTTTAGAAATCTCTGGAAGATGAGTTTTCTGCCACCTTCCATCAGAGAAGGAGTAAATGCTGCTAACAGTCTCGTGGCGTCAGTTCTGACATCATGAGCTGACACGCTGCAAGAAGCCCATGCTCCAAGGTCTAAAGCCTGCCTGACAAAGACCAGGGAAAAAACATCTCATCCAGTTTTAGATCTGACACAGAACTAATATCAAGAGTTTAGATATAGGCTTCTCAATGTGAAGTCTAAAGGAAGGTTACTTCTAGGAAAACTTCCCGTTGTTCTCCCACAAACTACGAGGCTGCACCACAACATGAATGGTGCTAGCAACCAGGATTGTTCAGTGGCTTCATGGCTACGTCCAAATCTGCAGCTCTGAAGTTGGGCTGTCCAGAACTCAATGCTGAGTTCTTTGAAATACCATTTGTTTGCTTTGCAGCTGCATTCATATTTTATGAAATTGCACCCTGGGGCATGAAGCAAAGATTCTCTGGGGATTAAATGCTTTTCTAAACCTAGATGATATTAGAAATAAATGAACATAATTATTCAAAGTTACTTTTTCACTAAACAATTAGCTTTTACACTCAAATTAACCTCACTTTTTGTGCATTTTTACCTATTTAAAAAACGACTGGAGGCACTGTATGAAGGGTTATCACTGACTACAGCAATGCCGAACACAGAAACTTGTGATACGTTCCAGCATGAAAAAGACATGGTGAAAATGTGTACAGCAGCCCTGGATATGTAATCAAGCATGGTGAGAAGAACCGATCTTCAGCTCAGCTGCTAATCCAAGTGCTGGCCCTCTCCCTCCTCAGTTGTGCAACTCTCCCAGCAGCCACAGTGACAGATGTTTTGCACGGGTAATCCTTCATCCTTCTAATCCCAACCGAGGGGTAGAATTGATGGACACCGGGTACACATAAATAACGAACCTGAAAATACGCAAGTTTGGTCTTGAATAAACAGTACTGAATAAACATATTAATAACAATACAGGCTTTATAGTAACATTAGCTGCTGACACAAATAACATTTATTCATACTACAGGGAGTGATTCTAAAGAAATAACACGAAAGTGCATAGACAAGTGTTGTTAAATCAAAAAGACTTTACAGAAAGCAGAAAAAAAGGAAAATACACATGACAAGGAAAGCGATGATGTTTCCTCTTTTTTCTGCACAAAAAAAAATAAAATAGCTGCAGTAGCTACAGGTGCAAAGTAGAAAATGAGGAGGATCAAATCAATATTTCTTTTCAAATGTTCACAAGTAACTTTTTCTAGTATGAGACTTGAATAGAGAAGGCAACTGGTTATGCACAATGGCACAGTTCATAACTAAAATCAGGTACCATTCCCCTTTGTGGCACAGAATTACCTCTTTAGAAATGTCACAACAGCAACAGAGTATCCACTTCTATGTTCTCTACGTGAATCCATCATGTTTACATCTGAACGCGTGCTTCAAATACTCCGAGTTTGTCATCTAATGTTCAACTAAACACAACTGACAAAGTCAAGGCATCAGTTACCGTTGCAAGCATCAGGTAGGTCTAATTTTGTCAAGTTTATCCCCTAAAAAATAAACTATCCAAAGTGGCCCCAGCATCTAAAATCTATTCCAGTGACTTGTATTTCACAGTGGACACCAAAACATGGTTTTATCTGAGATATCTGCTCATAGACTGCAAAGGAAAAAAGAATAATTTATGGGTGGACTGGAACGAAGAGTTGGGAAATGGTTGGTGCAGCAGGAGTATAACATATGTGATGGATACAGAGATGCCAACTGGGCGGAAGGGCCTCATGGAGCCGTATGTTCTGAGAACTACTTAGTTTTTCTGCTTGAAATGAAAGAGACGGATAATTTTGACCATAGGGATTAACCATTGTGCAGCAAAGTATTCAAAAACATCAAAACCGTAAAATTCACCTTGAATTGTGAAATATCTTCTGTTGCAACAGCACTGAAAAAAAGCAGCTGGGCATGCTCAGCTAGGAAAGGAAGGACAGGAGGGTGACAATGGGAAGTAATTATAAAGTTCTATTTTGTTTTGCACTTTCTGTTCCTAATTTTGCTTTAACCAAGAATCTGACATGTAATATAGTCTTCATACGCAACAGATACAGAATTCCATGCATTTAAAAGGATTAGTGGAGGGTTTCAGTGTCAGATCTCTGAGCAAAGCTTTTCTCTATTTTCGTCAAGACACAGCCTGAGTCTGTGGGTGAAATCCGACTACCAACTCCATAAAAATTACATCTGAAGTTCTTAATTGTTTTACGATCCTTCACCTTTTTTTCCATTGTCTTCCAAGATAAAAAAAAGAGACAGAAGTAACATAGTGGGGTAAAATACCAGGTACTCTATCCTTGGCACACCTTATGTTCTGACAAGTCAGGAAGATAATTGAGAGCCACTGAAATTTCTCAGATTTAACTGAATAGTCCATGCATTCAGCACAAAGTAAGGACTTTTTTCTTCAGTGGTCTCACGAGGAATAATGAAAGCGAGCTCTGGTGGCTAAAGTGTTTGGATACTGTACAAGCAGAGTTGAGTAAACTTTCTTTCTCTGACAGATTCAGCCATGAGTCAGCTGAAGTCTTCTTGCATCCCAAGAAATTGTTCACATTGGCGTATTTAATTTTTTCATCACGGAAACGTATTCTCCCTGACATATAGGACATAAAATCTGAGTTTCCTTAGATAATTCCAGTCAACTCAAGACTGACAACAACTTCCAAGGTAAGCCTGACGTATTTTTAACAGGGTCAGGCACAATGTCCTGCTGTCATTCCATCTTGGTGATGTGGTTGTTGTCAGGGAGTCGCATAAAACTTGGCAGACCAGACATCAATTCTACCCTTTGTCCACAGGCATCCTCCACTGAATTTAGCTAAGACACTTACTACCTCTGTATTTAAAAAATACAGCTAGAAAATGGGAGTAAAAATCCTTTTCCACTTCTCAGGGATACTGTAGGAAGGAGATGTACAATAAAAACTTACTAGACTCAGCTGTCAGTGATGAAGATTACACATCTGAGATTGAAAAAGTTCTGCCATATTCCGATTTGAGGTCTAGCACATGCCTAAGAACATGCACCTATAAGGAAAATAGGAGCACAAAGTTTTCTGACGGTTTTTGAGAGCAGAGAGAAAATAATCCTCATCCTACAAAGAAAAAACACCTTCCCTTTGCAATGGGGTGGCATAACCTGCCTTCTGGTTTGACAGTCAGAACTTGGTCCAAGTGTAATCCTCATTACACATTGAGTGAATTCCCCACTAACTGCCAAAACCAGTCAGAAAAGAAGAAACACTTTAGAACACCCACCATAGCTGGGGGAAAAGACAGTGGATTGCTTCCAGAGGAAAAAAAAGTCAAAATACAGCAGTAGAAACTCCACTGAACTGTGATTACTGGAGGGATTAGGACAACTAGACTCTGCTGAAGTATGAACCGGTATCATATTATTTTTCTTGTCAGAAACCATAATGCAAGGACTGAGAGCTCTGAATTCCAGCTACATAACAAAAATTGATGCTGCATGCTGCACCATACACGCCATCTCTGCTAAGTATCCATTTATGTCTCGAAGACCAGTGGGGTAAAGGACACAAACATATTTTCAGATAGTGGGTCTCTGAGACAATCTAATGAGTTTTTTTTTTACATACAGCAGTGATCTGGTTCCTTTTTGTGATCGAGGTCAAATTGGCATCGAAGGGAACAGAGCAGCTCTCCGCAGCAAGGCCACGTGGAGGGGGAACTGCTTTTGCAGCAGCATAGATTTCTGTAATATTTGCATTCCAAACAGGCCACATAACTTACTGCTAAATTACTCTTCCTATGTTCTCCAGGTCCTAATAGAAGCAGTAAAAAAAACATTTAATGAAAAGAAACTGAATGCTTTTATGGAAGGTCTCAGAGTTCAGATCACAGAATGGCAAAATTCCTTTGATCCGTGGCATGAACCCTCCCTGTTCTCATCATCGCTGCTCTCCTGTCAGATGAATACATGGTGAAATGTGCATTGTGGTCCCTAACTAGCTGTGATACTGCTTTCCTCAAGATGATAGCTTTCTGTACAGTTTTTCACTAGCCCTGTACAAAGGTTATGGGCACAGCAGCAACAGCAGCAAAATACAGCCTACTCTAAATCTAGGATGCTTGATTAGTTTCCAGAGACCTTTGAACATGGTGTTTTGATTTTTCCCTCTGCAATTTTATTACTAACTTTCCTTTATCATCCAACAAGCTCATGACAATCTAAACCTTAAAAACAAGCAGACGTATAAAACCTCTAAATGAGCCAAGCATTTCAGATGCCTAGATTGTCAGGCACAATCCTTACGTAAACCTTATAATCTAATTTTTCCCCCTTATTTGTTAAGCAGTAATACTAATGATTTGATTTTGAAACACTTATGCATATGAATGAGTTTTTATATAAGGCCTGATTTTAATTAAAAACCAAACCTAATCTTACTAACTTCTGAGCTAGAAATAGGGAGAGACTCAGTGGCAAGTCAGGCAGCAACAGTGCAGTTGGTACCGGCTATTGAACAGTGTTACACTGCTACAATTTTATGAATTCCTTAAGAAACCACAAAGAAATATACATTACCTGCCAGAGGAAAGATAAACAAGATTGAGGGAAAAGCGGGAGTTCAGAGGTTACTAAGAAAAGGTGTTTCAAAGAAATTGGTTCCAGGGAAAGAAAGGTTTCAGGAGAAAAGGGCAGACAGCCTATGCCATCTGTAGGGCTAGGTCAAGACTGGAACAATACAGACACTCGGAGGACTTGCGACAGAGCTTGAAAATGCTGGGAAAAAATGTCCAATAGCGACAAAAGGAAGTGCTTCTGTAAACATAAAGATTACTGATGTGCTTTCTCCTGTGCTGAAATAAACCAGGAGAAGGACACAAGCTGGATCTTCAGCTCATTGAAAACTGGCATTGATGGGTATTTTAGGGGAAAGAGAGATGGCCTCATACGTATCTGTGTATTTCAAAAACTGGGTTTTAAATTGAGTTCCACTTTGTACACATTATTACAAGATGCTTGACCCCAGTAACCTGCATTTTCTACTTTCCTTATCAAGGTAGAAACAGTTTATTACTTGGTTTCTAAAGAACAAAATCAAACAAATACCTGAATATTTTTTCATAGTTTTTTTTAAATGAACAAAGTACAAACAGAAGTCAAACAACTCTATATTGTTCCAAATTGTATATCTCAATGCTTAATGAGGCCAAATTAATAGTTCACATACCACTTCAAGCATTTTAACTTTCTATGTCTTTAGAAAGAATTAAGTCATTCCAGGCAGCAGTCAATGGTAGTAAGGCAAAGTCTAGTCTCTTGATAAAGACTCAAGCATTTGCTCACTAGTATCTATGCCTTCAGCCCTCTAACTGCCCCATGCTGCAGTTGTTGGCTTTCCCGTCTTTTCTTCAGGAGTGGCCATCAGTGTAAATATCTGCAAAACCTCCTGCTTATATAATACGCTTAATCAGGTACAGTTGTTCTACTTTAAAAGACAAAAGCAGCTCTAACACAGCTTTTATTTATTTCACTGTAACCCAACTCCCTGTTTAAAAAAACTCTTCTTTAATTTGCCCACAGAGCAGGCTTGTGCCAATATCCTTCTCAGGCAAAAAATATAATTGGACTCAAGACTGTTAACTACTGCTGTGCTGCCTTCCTATTTGCTTCTGTGTATCACTAGAGATGTGATCCTCAACCAGTTTCATATTACTTTTACATCCTGATTCATGTTCCAAGTCCAGCAAGTTACTTAAATGACTGCCTAGCGATAAATACACAAGCATTCCCATTGGTGAGTGAAGCAGCAATGTATTTCCTTTATTTATTTACATTTCCCTCTAAGTCCATCACAGTGTTGGTCGATCAGCTCTGATCAATGCTAAGGTGTCAGTTTAGATGTAAACCCTTTAAAAAGCTGCACTTTGGGGCTTAATAACCGGGAGTTCTCTAACCAACATATTTATTGAGCTTGAAAGCATCAGCCTCAGACCAAATCTGTTGGACCCTTCATTCACATCACTGCAGCAGAACCCTAAGCAGCCTTTTGCACTAAAATACTCCTAAATATCACAACTCCATAAATACACTCCTTGGTAACTTGTTTGTAATCTTCAGCTTTCAAGGTTTTCTTCCTTGTGTGCTGCAAGTTAGGCTGCTATGTAAACTACAGGGACTCTAGGGCCCACCCTTTCCCCCCAAAGAAAACCCCAAACCCAGAAACCCCATAAAAAGTTTATTCATACAGTCCTTCAAGGCACACCTGCAAAACTTTATTTCCTCTAGAGATTTTAATTAATCACTTATCAGGTCATGAGCCTGGAGAACATCCCAAAAGGTATTTCCCAGGTGCAAGGTTTTTAGCTGCTCTTTACGCTTTCAGTGCAAGTCTTTGCTGACACCATTTTGCTCTAGAGTAGAACACATTTGATTCTACTTAGGTGAAAATCTGTCATTTCATAATCAGTGTCGTAGCCTTTCTGAGTATTGATTTTTGGAAAACAATTTTATAAGCTCACTTTTCTATTTCTTTAAGATGGAATCATAGATATTCATTTGGTACAGTAAGATCTCACTGATATGAAAACACAGTAAAGAGATTGCAGGTGATTACTGAGAACCTCCACTAGATATCTCCTTTGTGTTATCCAAGTACCTGCATTAAAGAGGATTTGGCCACAGAGTGATGCAGAGATTCTACTCTAAATCAGCACTAGGTGTAGCCCATCTTTGAAGGCACACAGAGCAAATTAGTCACCTAAAAGCTCACATTTTGGCATGGGGAGAGATAAAATGTTACACTGATTACCCAAGTGTCTAAAAAGTAGATCAAGTAACACGAAAATGAAATTGTCAAACTGGAAAATGATTTTCACTGAGATAATCTTTATACTTAGGAAATAAATATTGCAGATGATTTATAGTGCAGTCCAACTCTGACATGCAATACCCCTTTACCAATTCTTCCCTGTTGTCACATACTCATTTCTCTCCCTTTTTTCAAGACACTTGCAATCAGCCCATAAAGTGATACTCATTAGGGTCTGGTGACGATTTGAGATGGCAAGATCTGTGGTGAGAGAACCAATGAACAGATGAAGAACATTCTGCTCCTGACTACTGCCTTGATCCTTCCCTGCACACTTCATCCTATCTTAAATCAAATTTCCACTGATGTTCATCGCAAGCTGTGGAAAAGCCCACTCTGAAACGCAAGTTGCTTCTCTGCTCCCATGTGCTTCACATTCATTTGCTCCAAGTGGCACAAGAAGTACAAAATACTCATGAGTACCGTAAAACAAGCCTGATCTCTGTATACTTAACTCCACTAGGAAAACCTGCTGGAAAGTTCTCCGTTTGGACAAATGCAGTACCCAGACACAATCTGCACTGTCAAACATCAGGTACCTAGTCTGCGTTGAACACAGAAAGCATATCCTATCCTGGTGAGAGAGATCTGGGCTGTAAGGTGAAGCTTGCAGCCCAGGGAGCCACATGAGCTACCTGAGAAGCACAGCAGTACGTGATGTGCTCTTTATGCGCTGGGGTTTAATGGTTATCTCTGAGATGCAAGAATTATCTTCACTGTACTGTACCGCTTAGGACACTGGAAAAAACAAAAAAAGAATATCTTCTTCTCCATATCTCCTGATACAGTGATACAGCAGCAATGCAATGTTCTGGAATTTGACCAGTTGCAAATGTGAATGTCCCACTTGTGGATTTCCACTTGTCCGTGTCCCTCCTGGTACCTGCAGTCTGGGAGACACATTTAGTCCCTAAGCATATGAAAACAGCCTTCATTACAATTTCAGAATGAACGACTGTAGCATCTTATCATTAAGAGAATGTCAGGGGCTGACATTCCTAGAATTAAAACCTCTGTGCTAAATAGACCCTGGGCATCACAATCAGAAAGCAAACGTTATTTTAACATCAAAGCAAGCATACACTAAAAAGGAAGCTCTCCCCTTAAATCTACAGTGTTTCTCTGCGCTTCGCTTCTCACTGGATCTCACATAATAATTAGTGTTGTTTCAGGTTGTTGAAGCATTTCCTAGTCTCCCATTCTGCCACAAGAGGGAATGACAATCTGAATCACAGGATTAAAGAGAAGACAAGAGGAAAAAACAACTCTTCATTTCAACCTTCTTCCTTCCACTCCAGAACACATGCACATGCTGATCTAGAGGCTGCACTGCTTTGTTCTATCTTCGTACATGTTATTCCAAAAATGAAATACTTCATAGCATCGTAGTCCATCTGTAGGGAAATTTTCAATGGGACTGCTCAGTGAACAAAGACTTTTACAGTCTGACCTGTTGCTTTTATCCTCTTGGCATTTTTAGCAAGCTATTCAGGAGAAAGGCTTGGGGTTTTTTTGAGGGCTTTTTTTGGTGTTTTTTTTTTGTTTTGCTTTTTTTTTTTTTTTATATTGCCCTGTGTGAAATACTTTCCTACTGCTTATAAGATTGCCCTGCTGCTGACTTTGAAATGCTAGCAGAGAACAGTTACAGTGGCCCCAGTTCTCAACCTGGTGCCCACTTTGACAAGGCCAAGCATATCTGAGTGCTTTTTCAACTCTGTTCCGCTTCTCTGCAGATTGGGCTGTAGTCACATCACCCTTCCATCTCACTGAACATGGCTCAATCACTAGGGAAAAATCAGGCTTCAGACTTCTATAACCTAGAAACAGTCAAGACATTCATCGTAACACACAGAAAAGAAAGTAGAAGGGGCAGAGTGTTCTTGGTATCAGATACATACTTTTGTACTTTGCTACAATTTTCCACCTGTGGTGCTCTAACACTAAAATAAGAGGTGCAGGGAGCCAAAGACCCTCAGTCCCCAAAAATAGGCAGATGAAAAAATACTTTCCCTTCCTTCCCACCCCCCCCAGGTCCTATGTCAGAAAAACCCAACAGGAGAAGCTGAGAAGACAGGATGCGGTGAAGCAGTAAGATGCTGAGAAATTGGAGAGTTTACTATGGAATGCGGTACACCAGCCAAGCTCTATGGCACCAGTTCAGAAAAGCAATTATAAACATTCCTAACTCCATCCCTCCTCATGAAATGACTTAATAAGGGACTTCTCTTTAAAAAATATACTGTGCAACTGGGATGTATGTTTCTTGAATTGGGGACTGGGTCTGGAGATAAGAGCCATGTGGAATAATGGGTCTCTCACCAGGTCTACAGAACAAAAAGTTCTTTCGGAAAGTTAAAAAAAAAAAAAGTTGATATTTTTATATTCCTGGCAAAGGAACATAAGAACTGTGATACAAAGACACCAGAATAAGTAGCCTGTACAAATGCTTTTCAAACAACAGCCTTCAAAAAGTTGTCAAACATAAACACTCTAGAGTGAGCCTGCCCTTTGGTCTAGCATGCATGTGCTGGACAAGGTGGCCCCAAGCCTTCTCCCTTTATTACACCCTCACTCCAAGGCCGTTTCAGTTGGAAAGCAGAAAGGTCATGCATATCTTAACACCTGAAAGCAGCCCCTGAGACAGCCCGCAAAACCTGCACCAGGAGCCATTTCTGAGCTAAGCACCAGGGTGCTGTGTCCATCAGAGCTGCTCAGGAGAACATCACCAAACCAGCCTCCAGCCTTGCTAGGTCTTTACAGTTTATACATAGGTAAATTCACGCAGTACAGCCTGCAGCTCCAGCAAGCTACATTTTACTGTGACCACATCTGTAAAGGACATGGTGGCTTCCAGCTATTTCCATGAAATTTCTATTAATTGCAGATTTAGCAATGGAATTCCGAAAAGCTAGGAAACAGTCAATGCAGTATCAGCTGTGGGCCCACTCTGTATTTTCAAGAAGCACTACGATTTTTGCCATTCCCTGAGATACCAACATTATTTGTACCTGGCCTGGATGTAGAGATGAGAGCTGCTGGGCCAGTGACATTTCTGGCCGCTCTGGCCACCTCTAAAGAGGTCCAGTGCCAGCACGCCCACCATGGTGGACTCAGCAGGCTGGTCTCTCCCTTTGCCTGATTTTATTTCTGCTTTCACATATACAGCGACTCTCCTTTACCCAACAAATCTCCTATCACTTCCAGTACAAGTGGAAACACAGAGAATTCACCGTGAGAAATGGCATAGCAATGCTTAGGTCAGCTATCAGCAAACTCCAACCAAAAATCAGAATGTGAAGCAGCAAAGAAGGAAGCAGCACTTAGAAGGACAGGTTTTTAAAAGGTCTAAGGACCTAACTCCCACCAAAAGAAAATGAGATTAAGGAATCCAGGCACTTTGTCAGGAATCTGACCCTCATTTTCAGCTGCGTAAAGGAAAACATCTTTTAGTAGTGACTTATTTATGGCACTGCATCTAAACACACCATAACTCAGCGTCCTCTGATAGCCGAGAATTTTGGAAAAGGCTGATCCTGTTCCCTCAAATATTAACATTGTTCCTCCTTTTAATATAATGTGTATACAAGACTAGGATGAGGCCTGAATAGGCAGAGTATGCATGAAAGCCATTCAAGAATGTGCAGAGGCTACTGCTGTCTGTGTGGGTGGGGTGAGATATTTAAGCCAGAGAGTCTGCTTTGGAGTACACCAAAAAAAAAAAAAAAGCTGAGAACAACTGCAGTTCAATAGAACAGGCACAGGCAGTAGAAGAAAATTCAACTGAAAATCCCAAACTCTTGAAAAGAATGTAAAAGTTCCATCAGACAGGATGCACTTCCACAAAATACAGAACAGTAAAACAAACCAAGCAAGAATAAACATGCATTTTATGGTGTTTTTTTGCTTTTAACTGTAAAACAGAATATCCGATCTGTCTTCTGCTCTGACACATTTTGAGAACGAGCAAATAAAAGGAGGAAAACGGAAGTCAAAATGGAAAAAGAAGGCTGACTTCAGCCTGCAAACCGAGCACTACACGAGACGGATGTGGTGTGGGCATGAAGTCAAATTGCAGCAGAATAATGAGACAGGATTTTCGTCTGGATATAAACACTGAAGGAAAAGTGGGGGGGAAAAAAAGAAAAGAAAAACCAGAAGTTTTACGGAACAGTTAGACAATCACTGAGGTGAGACATTCGTGTACAAGAAATGTAAAACCCTAATTGTCTTTTATATATTTATAAAGCAAGCAGCAGAAAAGCTAACTAGGAAAGTCCCAGCGTGGCATAAGGGAATATTCATGCAGCTCCTAGTAGCTGTATGGTTTCCCACACTACAGTCTGCAGGGGAATTAACACATTTCCAATTAAGAAAGGCGAAAACAAGACAGTTCATTTATCTGAAGGAGGGTACCCGTCTTGTCACAGCATCTGAGCAGATCAAAGCCTCCAGACACTACCAGTACTACCACCAAAAACTGTGGAATGTCTGCAGAAACTTCTCATTCCCATACGTAAACTACACAATAAAAAAAAAAAGAAATGTTAAGGCATTACTGCATTTAGCAACATTTTGCTGCAGTGCTGACACAGTGGCAATGAATCTGGTCCACCGAATTGTGGTGATGTTCTCACCATTAGAAGAAGTTAATGGACTATATAGTCAAGCCTCAGTCTGTACCTCCTGCTTAAACCTCTATGACATACTGTGCTAAAAAATATGTGGTAATGCTTAAAATACCTGGTCCTGCTTGTCACTGTGCTTTTCATTCTGTTCTAATGGATTGCATCTTGCCTGACAACTTTCAGCTGAAAGGGATTCCACAGCTTTCTACTTCCCTCATACAACTCCTATATATATATATATATATATATAAACGCTTTCAAAATTGTCTGGATTTTCAAGGAGTCCTAGGAGTGTCAAAGTCAATTTCTAGAATGGCATATAGGTTTGTTTCTCAATCACTTCAGCACTTCCTAAAACATCGCTCTGACACTATCTCCATAAAAATTCTCTATATCTTCTTCATTTTAAATAGAAACCAAAAACGTCCATAGGCCATAACCGTCACAGAATTACAAAACCAGGTTTACTTTATTCAATTAGCTGCGTGTTTGATTAAAGCAGTTACCAACATTGTAAAATACTCATAATGAACTGCAAGCTGGGAGGTTTGACTACATTGAACATATCTGGAAGGTACACTCCGACTCCTAGTATTTAATATTACTTCAACTAAATAGGAACAGCAATAGTTAATTAACTTCTCTGGTTTTCTGAAATGTGCACATCCGGGGATGAAACCTGCAAAGTGCTAGGCATCTTCTACTCTGATGTAGCCAGGATGGAGTCCCAGCAGACCATTAGGTAAATTTGAAGCAATCTTACATAATTAATGGAAAAATCCCGTGACTTTTGGACAGCAGGTAGGCATATGAAAAGGGTCTTGTAACACCACCAGAAGCCAGCTGAGAGCCATAATCTGCCATAACATCCCTTCTTTAACTCCCATGTGCTGAAATTCTAACCAGGGAATGAGATGGAGGTATGTCTTTATGTCTTTTAAATTGTCATTTGATTAAAAGTAAGCAGCTGCATCATCTGATACAATGCAGTGCTCGTGCTGGGAAGTCACAAATGTGAACTGCGCTTTATTAAACCAGTTAGAAGCTGCTAAAAATGCAGAATGCTGCTGGCGCACCTTTTAGAGCAGATACTAAAATATGCATCATGTGGGCACCTTAAATGAGTCATTTTTAAAAAGATTTATTTTTCAATCATTCTATAAACAAGAATAAATCAAAAACAATTCAGTTTTCACCCCACTGAGATAAAGTAAATGCAAATGCTGTTTCAAAGTTAATTGGCTCTGAAATACTTAAGTCTGGGGAAATGATTTTGAATGACAGAACTTTTGCAAAACTTCTACATTTTCTCGATATCCATCATATTCCTTTACATTTGTAGCTGATGAAGCATAAAAATATTTTTAATAGGTTAGCACATCTACATGCAACTGCTAAGTGATGTATTATTCTTCATGTGAAATCAGGTTAATATTTGTCCTTATTCTATTGGAGAAAGAAAACGCAGAGACATGAATAAAAGAGAAATGTAAATGCTAGAAATGAGGCTGGTAACAAAATTAAAGCTTTGATCTACTGCAATTGAAACGGTTTTATCTAGCTGTTTTGGTTATGCTCGTGTGTCCTGCAGGAGACAAGAAGCAAAGCATGAACTAACCTGTCACCTTTGATGCAAATTTTGTAGCACTCTTTATACTTTTGACTTGATTAATGTCAAACATTGATCTGAAACACGCAGAACATAACTGACATCCCATGGGTGCTGCGCCGGCCTGGCTGGAGGCAAGGGCTGCCTGCGGCCGGCCCAGGGAGAGCAGGCTGCCGGGCTGTGGCGTCCGCACTTGGTGCACCAAAACATGGGAAGCGCCTCAGACTCTGCACTTAATACGAGGCGACAGTGAATGGCAGAGAAACTAAGGATAATTCTGCTGATATCTTTCTCCAGGTTCTGTCACCTGTGCCACGACGAGCTGCAGGCACTTGTGGCAGCTCTCCCAGCCAGCCCTGAGATTGCCCCGTCTGCTCCATCGCCAGTGGCAGGGACAGGTTTCTTGCCTTCCTCCTTATGCTAATTAGAAGCAGGCATGCTCTGCTGACCAGACTGTGATTGAATACAAATTCTGCCTACATCCCTTCTATCAATCCCTGCAAGCTCTCTTTCTCTCCCTTTTTCCTTCCATCCCCAGTCACAAGATGCTTCAGGCAAAAGGCAAGAGCATTGTAATAAAATGACATCTCCAAACAGAGAGCTTTTCTTTTTCTTTCCCGGAGGCCCCTGGCTATCTCAGTTTCATTACATGTCTCAGGAGGGGGCATCACTCCCTGACAACTAACATCTGGCCCGAGAGACCTCCTAATTTAAAACAACAAACTAATTATTGTCACCTACTCTTTCCTGTAGCTTTTATCTTTATTTATTTTTTCCTGGAAGAAATATGTCAGCATATTTTTCATCTGAACTACTAATGCTCTGTTTTTTTTCCCCTTAAGTACGCTTAACTTTCTTCTAAGGGGAGGAAATCCATATTTTATCAATCAGTTTCAATTACCTACTGTATTTCACTCCGTGGTGTTGAATTATGAGTTGGAAGAATGTCTTGATTAAAGACCTTACAAACACCTAGGTATCGGAGCAACCAATCTTCCTGCCCGCATGACACCTTGTATGGAACACTGCGAACTGACTTTATGTTAGATTTTGTTTATTACACATTTTTTTAAAGTTGGAACTATTGGTCTCTCTGTTAGAACATTGATATAAGCAATAAGGAGCTAAAGGCATTTATTTAAAGAGCAAATTTTTTTTTTTTTTCCCCCCTCTGCTCTGGAAGATACCAGAGGCCAGTTTGATGCCTTTTCTGGTCAGGGAAGAGCTACAGGGGCTGTATTCTATTGGAACAAACACTACATTTATGACTTGGACATGAGAAGTTGCAGTCCTTCTCATGCCACCAATTTGCCATGCCTCCTTGGTTAAGTTGTTTACCAAAATTTTCTCTTTAGCTGTCCTACCTTTAAATTGATGCTCATAGTACTAAACTTACTGGGTGCAGTGTTATTCAGTGCTTTTAAAATGGAACAGTTTTAGAGAAACTGAAATTTTTTTATTACTGCTGGTGACACATTCCATTACTGCACATAGGAAATATTCACCAAAATTTACCATATAGCTATGTCTGAGAAAATTATTATATTTTTTTTCCCAGGTTTGGTGGGGAAAAGATCAGTGTAACCAGGATGTAACAATAGAAAGTGAAATCATTTCTCATTTTAAGTTAATAGAAGTTCTTTAATTGATATCCATGGTGTCAGGATTTTATTTTTGACCTAGTATAGAGCCACGATGCCATGCCAATCCAATTTCCAGAACGCCATGGACACAGCAGCAGCTTATGCTGTTTGGTTGTTGGGTACATACTGTCTACCAAGAAAATCTCCAAAATAATTTGGCAGCTTGATAGACTCTTTCCTCAGGAATCATCCATCCAACCCGCAAAACACCAGATGGACACAGCTTTAGATTACCCCGAGAAAAATACTTTAACCAAAATTTAAAAATACTCTCTTTCTTTGAGGTTAAAAAAAACACCCCTCCACACCACCATCAGCATCCCCCCTCCCCCCCATTTGCCTTTTAATATAAGGATGATTATGATCAAACACAAGTTTTACAAGAAAGGAAAAATTGTTCTCCTGAAGATAAAAAATTGATATCACCTGACAAAAACAGGCAGCTTGCAAAAAGTATGGGGACAGGAGAAGAAAGCTAAACCCTGGGTTTCCAAACCTAGTGGGCAAAGCCAAGTGAGGTTGAGCCCGTCTTTTCTGCCCCTGACTGCCATCACCAGAACAGCTATTGACAGCCACAGCTTTGCATCAGTGAGTCTGAGGAAAGCGAAGGGGACGCCAGCCAGTCACCATCAGTGCTCATTACGGCTGTTTTATTTATTTATTATCACGTACTGAAGTTCCTGCCCTTTGATGTAGACCAGAGCTGCTTCTCTAAGCAAATGCCTAAAGGGAGACGGAACTACCAAATACCCAGCCTCAGACTGCTCCGGCTCAGTTCAGGTTGCAAGGCTGCTGCAGCCTTCTTGGGAAGCACTTGCATTTGACTATACATGACCAATTCTGTAACACAGAGCGGGCTCCTTTCCATTGTGTTTTTATCACTGAGAATATGAGCTTTTCAGCAGGAGGAGGTGACGGTTCTAAAGCTATTTTTAATCTAGATATGTTATGCTAAATAAAAGTAAATAAACACTCATTTTGTTTACCTCCATATTTTTACCGCAGGAATGATAATGAAAGATTCATGCCTAAATTCTCTGGTTTTTTTTAAACCACTGAGCTTATTGAAAGTGAGTGAGCTCCTTGCTTTGTGCTTTGCAGGAGAGAAATAAAGGGCTCATTTAAGTTTGAACTGGATGTAGAAGTCTTTAAAATTATTAATATTATTCTTCTTAACGAAGAGCAATTTTATCACCACATTTTTATTCTAATATCAGGAGACATTACCTCAGGTGATTTTGCATTCCTCAGTTAGGTTACCTGCAGTTCCCACACGCCAGCGGCACAGAGCAGAATTACCCACTGCAGCCTGACTTCTTCAGTATTTCTGCACCCCTGTAGCAGAACTTGCTGTGTAAAGAAGCCAGGATGAGGGTGAAAAATTTTGGCAGATCACTTCATCAATCATTCTGGGGCCAGGCTGAGGGGGTGGTTTACAGCAAAATGAGTTTTGGATATGATGGGGGAGATAAAGAATGTTATTTTAGGCCCAGGAATTTCAGCTAGGGAGAATGCAACAGGAATCGGGGGTTGACCACATGGAAGCCAGATGACAGCAATTTAGCCAAGGCTTTCAGACTCCCCAGGACTTCCATTTAGTGCCACTGGATGGAATACTGGTTAATGCCAGATAACACAAGGGTTGGCAAGGCCTGCACATTCACTGTCTCCCCACCTTTTATGCTCACTGTAGAGAGTGAATTTTAGTACGGGCAGACCTAAGAACTAGTGTGGCCTTATTGTTACGTATTGTAACACGGCAGTGGGAACTTCAGTGTTCTAAGCACCTTAGGGACCTAGCAAGTCTCTGCCCCAACCTGCAGTTTAAGTATCATCTTTTTCTACTACCCAATGATGTAGGGACAAGGGCATAACACTCTCTTATCACCCTTGCAACTTCATGGAGAGCTCAGATCCCAGGGAAAGCAGCTCTATGCTCATGCCGGGGAATGACTCTGTGCACTAGGGCACACTCGGAACTTCAGCTCTGCTGGGCTGACTTCTAAGGACCCCAGGGACTATTCAGGACAAGTGAACCAGACTTCCCTCGTGTATTTGAAGTCTAAGCTGAACTGAAAGGCAAAGTGAGAAAAGACATAGTGCAGTTGTTTACTTAATATGTTGGCGTGCAGGAAGTTACTTTATCATGTCGTAGATGGTGACATCGAATTCCCCTGAGCTCCCAGCATATGTTTGCCTTGCCTTTGGTCTGTGTGGTTTGGATATAAGCTAGTTGTCATTTATAACACACCCAATTATCTGTCACACATCAAAATGATCTTTGACTTTTTTTTTTTTTCCTCATGGGATTTGCTTTTGGCTCCTAACAGCGTGACCTTGATGCGGTTCCTACAAACAAAAAAATACTTAATGGCATGAGTTTAAATGGACTGTTACTGCAAGAGTACAATTAAGCATCTACTGCCACTTCTTTTAGGAAGTAGTTTAAATATTAAGGAACAGGCAACAGGAATAACATTTGAAAGAAGTAAAATCAGAAAATCTATCTAATCAGAGCACTTGCACTCAAAACTAAGAGACGCCACTGAGAAAATTCAGTAGGGTCTGGGTTGCTGCTTATTTTTACTTGAAAGGTACACAGATACTGGAGTTATGAGAAGTCCTACGATGCAGACAGAAAGGCAAAAATAACTGATGAATATTTGAAGAACCCCATTTCCCCTTTTCCTGTCATTTCCTGTGGTCATATTCTGCAAGGTGCTTAGCAACCACTCTTTTGAGTGGCATGACATGTACTCCCCATTTTCAAGCCTTATTAAATAGCGCTAAATAGAAAACATAATACACAGCAATTAATTACCTATTTAATGAACATGGTTTTCAGTAAATATAGCATGAAAGCTTCATTAAGTGGCACCCTTATTTTTGCATATGTTTTAAAAGAAGGTGAGAAACACTAGCTGGCATTTGAGAATAGTGTTACTTCCAGATTTATGTAGACTAGGCAAGAAACAGACCACAGGGAAACGAAAAGAGGAGGCAACAGCAAGAAAATGAGAAGAAAAAAAAAAATCCACAACACGGACATCTTTATCACTTCCTACAGGTCTTCAATTTGCACACTTTCAGTTCACTACTATATGCTACATGAGTCTACACAACTCATATCACATACTATGTGATACTTCTTTTAGAATATACTAAAAAAAGATAGTTGAGAACCACAGCAAGGAAGAGAAACAGGAAGTTAAGATATCCATTATCAAGGTTGTAACGCTTCTCTCTATGGGTTTAAGATGTTCACCACAAATATTTAGAGAGATCCGCAACAGAACAGCATTCACTCAGTGAGCAGTAGGGCAACACTACAGCACAAGGAGGCGAAGAATCCCAAAGGGGTAACGAGATGATAGGAGGATGGAACAAAAGGATGATCCAAGACTGAGGAGTTGTTTTGGTGGTCTCCCCACAGACAAAATAGTCAGGGGACATTTCCAAGAAAGGAATTTCTAACTCATCACCTTGGCTAACATCTTGTCCATTCAGACCTTGCCTATTCAAAATTATCAACGTTGTGTTCTCTCTCACAACCCCATATTCACCTGAGCAAACGTCCACCTCAGGAGTAATCCCGATGCTCTCAAGCAGTACTTGCTTAGTACAAATCTTGCATGGTGGGATCCCGAGACTGCAGCAACATCCTCCCCACCATTTCAGACACAGGCTCCTCCGCACTCCCTTCACGGGGCTCTGCCCATTTGGGAGCAAAGCACCTCATCCCAGTGAAACTGGCAGACGCATTTGTGGTCCCACAGCATCCCACAGCACATTTAAACAACCTCTAAGGAGCCTGTAAAAACAACCTCTTGAGATTGACACATGGGGAAATTATTTTGAACTGCAGCTGATGTGGAAAAATCAGTGTTTGAAATTGTGTCATTCAAGAGATTACGGATATTTAGGTATTAGTTTTTACTAGCATAAAGGTACCTTAAAGTGAAGGATGGAAAGAAGACTGAAAAATAAGCTAAGTTAGGTCCTGTGGATTCAGAACAGCCTGAAAAAGTAGGTTATTTATATCTGTCTGTTTTGAAAGTTTCATGTTAAGGAATTTTTATACTTCTTTTGAATTCTGCTTGTCTAAGTATTTAATGGCTATTACCACCAAAATTAAAATTAAAGTGGACAGTGGCAGGAGAATGTACATATCATCTGAAAATTCCTGGTAGGGTAGACCTGAACTGTAAGCTGTCCTGGTCTGCCTGTTCTTTTCTTTCTTTCCACCTCTCCACCTTTTGCTCCCTCCTTGAAATTCTGATATTTGGAATCTGTGATATCTATTTCAGCCGTGGCGGAAAAAGTGAGAATTCGTTTTTTCCTTTTTTTTTTTTTTTTTTTTTTTTTT
>Ga0065711_1001546_pt1 | contig 44965 bp, 35 predicted proteins | sample Hoacrofraction12_FD_59098 | JGI IMG/M metagenome (GOLD analysis project Ga0065711, IMG submission 59098) | Hoatzin crop microbial communities from Cojedes, Venezuela - Epithelial fraction 12 v2 (version 2) | ecosystem: Host-associated > Birds > Digestive system > Esophagus > Crop | place... | reverse complement strand
TTTCAAGCCTACCATAAGAAAAAGAAAGGTCTTTCTTATATTGAGGAACAATTAAATATTGCCAATAATGAATTAGAATATTTCAATTCCCTTTCTCAACAATTAGAAATAGCTAATGCTCAAGATATTGAAAACATTAAAAGCGAACTACAAAGCTATTCTTATCTAAAAACAAACACTAAAACAAACAAGAAAAAGAAACAAAAAATTCATCTATATCAATGTAAATATAAAGACTATACAATTACTTTTGGCAAAAACAATATTCAAAATGATTATTTAAGTTTTAAGTATGGCAAGAGTAATAATATGTGGTTTCATGCTAAGGATTTTCATGGTTGTCATTTGATTGTTGATACGGCTGAACCTGATGAAGAATGTATTAGATTCTGTGCCAATTTAGCTGCTTACTATTCTAAAGGCAGGAATTCGTCATCAGTTCCTGTTGATTATTGTTTGTTAAGGGATGTTAAAAAGATTAAGGGCGCGAAGGCAGGATTTGTCAGTATTCGCAATCAAAAAACAATCTATATTGATCCTGAATTTGATGAATCAATTAATATTTATACAATTTAAAAACGTAATAAATTGCGATATTTATTGTTTCTCTTGTTTAGGGTGTCGGCTTGTTTTAAGTAGATGAATATTAATAAAAGAATAAAGGTTATCATTAAAATATAGATCATCTTTTTAAAGAAATCACTATGATAAATATCTACTTTATTATCACTATTAATTAAAAATCTACTGTCCTCTAAATCATAGATATTGTTACTGTCAACTTTAGCTACTAAATATGAGGCGTTGCAGTCAGCCTTAAACTGTAAATATTCGCTACCTCTAGTACTACGACATTCTCTGATATTATTATCCGCATCTAAAACAAAAACCATATAATAATCATTTTCATCTTCTGCTTTTATTTGGATGAAGATATCCCCTTTTGCTTCTATTTGTTTTTGGTTGCGGTAATAAGACAAGCCAAAAGCTTTATATTCTTCATATCCTTGAGAGTTAGCTGCTTTTATTAATCTTTGCAAGTCATCTTTATCAATTTGTTTTTCTTTAATCTGATAAACATTATTAAATAATTTACTTTCACTATCACTTTCTTCAATATCGAAAACTAATGACAAACCAGCAATTCCTAAATCAAGATCATAGCTATCATCTACCACAAAATCAATGTTGTTATTTAAGCTAGTATAAAAAGCCTGATCGAAATCCTGCATCTGTTCAACAGTAGCTTCATATTCGCTTTCTTTTACTTGTTTTCTCAAAGAAATTAATTCACTTAAATCAGATATATTACTAACTTTATTTAGTTTGTTTGATATAACTTGATTTTTGATATCTGAAGATTCTATAACTGTAATTGTTTCACTTTTTTCTATACCACAATAATTAACAGTAATAGTAGTTTCCCCTACTTCACTAGTATCAGGAAAACTAATATAATCGGTATTTAAATCAATTTTCTCACTGCTACCATCTCCATATTCAACCGTTATGTAAGCATCCTTAAACTGTAAATAAGTATCTTTTTCAATTGTTTCGCTTAAACCACTTATCTCATAGTCAACTACTTCTTTATAAGTTGCAATATAGTTTTTCTTATTTTCTTCTTCGCTTATTAATTCAAAAGCCAAAAACTTATATCCTTCTTTAACAGGTTCTATCATTTCAAATGAGGCGCCTTTTGCAACTTTAATGCTTATCTCTTCTAAATCATTAAAATAGCCACCATCGCCATCAAAATTATAGTTTATATATTCTTTTTCATTTATCTTTTCAGGGTTTAAAACAGTGCTTACACTGCTTTTAGGAATATAAGCAACCATGTTTTCATAATCATAATAGTAATCACTATCACTAGTTTTTTCGCTTTGAATTTTATAGCAATTATCATATTCTTCTAAGATGATAAAAGAATAGATTTCCCCTTCATTCAAACGATAAGATACCGTTCTTAAATTAGAATCCCTATATACTCTGACACTACTCGATCCATCACTTATCGCTAAAGCATATTGATTATAATCATAAGATCCTAAAGCCTTATCTAAACGATAACAATGTTGAGCAGCCTTTTCTCCCCAATAAGGATCGGAAGCATAACTAACATTCATTCCTGAAAGCTTATTACCAAAGAAAGAACCATGGTAAACGCTAGAAGAAGGATTGGCATAGGAGCGTGAAATATAGTATTTAGCATGTGAATAAATAGAATTACGCACACTTAAATAACGAGCTGCATATCTTTCAACATCGCTATCATAAGCAGCATGGCCAAATAAATTATTGCGTGTATAAGCTAAATACGATTTGCCATATCCGCTTTCATTAACCGATAAAGCAATCATCATTAAAGCGTTAGCCCCATAAATATTTTGATAAGCAACGAAGTTATTTATTTGTTTATAGTATTGTGATTGATTGACTAGATCAGTTAAAGAATCACTATTTTCTTCCACAAAGCAATCCATTCTTTTATCATAGAGTCTAGCTTCTTCAAAGTATGAATTTAACTGTTCTGAACTATAAGAACTTAAGGATCGGTGTGGTAAGTATAGATAATAAGAATAATAAGCTTCTTGATTAATAGCATTTGTATATTCTTCATTAAGCAAATCATCAATCAATACATAAACATCTTCATAAAAGTAATGACCATCACTTGAAAAATATTGAACATTTTCTTTTAGATAACTTGGTGCATCACCTAAAGCAATCTTACTAGCATAATAATCAGTTTTTAATTGAGTTTTAATTTGGTGATATAAAACATTATCTTCTACTACATAAGAAGTAATTCTTGTCTCTAACGTTTCTAAAGGATGTAGTATAACTTGATCAATATTAATACTTCCTCTATCACCAGAAATCATAAAGAAAACATTCTTATCTTCATCACTTCCTAAATAAATGCCATCAATTCCATAACAACCATTTAAATAACCATCACTACCATCATCTCTAATATATTCCTGATTTAAAGTACAAGTATCATTAACCACAAACTCTACTATCCCATATTCCATTCTCAAAACTCTTTCATCTTCCAAAAGAATTAGGTTTTGATACTCTTCTTTTAACTGATCATATTCTTGATATGCTTCTTCGTATGTTTCTAGTTCTGCTATTTTTTGGTATTGGCCATTAAGTACTTCAGCCAAAAAATATGAACTTTCTTCAGCATAAACAAAATTAAATGTTGAACACAAAAAAAGTAAACAACAAACAATTTTTTTCATAGAGAAATTTTACCACGTTTAATACACCCTTAAACAATAGTAGTAATCCTCACTCAAATCCTTCAGTTTAGTATCACCATCTAACATTAAATTCCTTATGCCATCAATAAAAATTAATTTTTCTTCGCGATATGAAAAAGATAGTAGTGGCAACAATAGAGAAAAATTCTCATTCAAACTTAAATTACTATCAAAAAAAGCTTGTATCCTTTGATTACATAAAGGAAATATTATTTTCATCCAAATACTATTCATTTAACCCATGTAGCAATACTTGCTTACCCTCCTTTTTTAGTAATGCTTCATCAATATTTAAATCTTGATGAAGCGAACAGTAAAATGATCTCTGTCTAAATAAGCCTGGTCCAATCCACAAGAAATTATCATTAAGGATTCTTTGCGTTAGTTCACTTACTAACTTGAACTCAAAATGATTTTTATATGGCGAATAAGGTTTAAAATATTCTTCTTTTTCAGCAATAACTAGTAATTTATCCTTAATAAAATAAGCCTCTTTACATAACTTGTCATAACCTATGAGTAAACCATCTTCATTTATTAAAGCTTTTCTTTTTTCAGGAACAGGAAGTAGATATTTATCATATATTTTCTCTTTTTTATCTACTTGCTTAAGCACTGGGGCAAAGCTCATCACCTTACCTTCGATACTACATAACGGCGAATCTGCAACACTGCTTAACCAAAAATAACGCTTCTCTTCTTCGCTTAATGCATCTAAAGAAAACTGTTTATCAAAACAACTTAAGATCTTATATGGCAATAAATTAACTTTCTTGCAGAAGCAATAAATACTTATATTTTTACTAGAAGCTAATCTAATAATTTTTGAGAGAATATCTTTATAACTATCCTCATATGCCAGTAACATTGATAAATCTTCAACCACTAATGCGACAAATCTTTTTCGACGAGTATACATTAATTTTAAAAATAATTCATTTAGTTTCTCTTCTTCTTTGTAAGCTATACTTTCACAAATTGAATAAGTTTCTTTCTTATTTTCACCTATATAAATAAGTGCTAGTTTTAAACGCTGACACTCCCCCAAAACTAAATCGACATCATTATTATTTTTATTGGCTATAATAACTGATTCATTTCTTTTAACTTGGACAATGCCTCTTTTTTGATTTTCGTAATCGTCGTATTCCCCTAAAATAATATTTCCTTTACTATTAGGATATTCATTCAATAGTTCATTTATATTTCTAGAAACAACTGGTGCAAAGAAGAAATCATTTACTACAGGTCGATAGGAATCAATTAACAGCTTACATAAAGCCTGTCTTTGATTTAATTTATTTTCATTATTCAAGACATTTGTTTTTACCTTTTTCATCTGTTTATTACATAAACTAACTTCGATATTGTTCTCTAATAAAGAACCTGAATATAAGCTTTTAGCTTTAATAATTTCATTATCCTTCCATAAATAAAAACTACCTGCTTCCTTTAAATAAGCTGCATCCTTATAAGAAATAATCTCCTTTGATTCTCTTTCATCAGCTACCCTTAATGCGATTCTAAAACGCGAATTAGCTAGTATTTCTTCACTGATACAAGTAGAAGGTTTTTGGGTGGCTAGTAAAAGATGCAAACCTAGACTTCTACCAATTCTTGAAATTGAAACTAGTTCTTTTAAAAATTTAGGATTCTCTTCTTTTAACTGTGCAAACTCATCAACTGCAATTACTAAATGAACCTTATTAGGCAATCCAAAAGAATCTGGTGAATTATCACGATAATCATCTAAATCCATTATCGGTTTACCACATAGTCTGGCTAATTCTTTAAAAAGTTTTTCTCTTTTTAAACATTCCCTTTTTAAAGAAATAAGAAACCTTTCATTCTTTTCCTTTTGTAAGTTATCTAAACTATCAATGATATGCGGTATATATTTCCCCTGATAGCTCAACCCTTCTTTTAAAATTCCACCTTTATAGTCAATGATAATAAGTCCTAATTTTTCAGGTGAATTGTGTAAACACAAGGAAAGTAGCATACTCAAAACTAATTCACTTTTCCCCGAACCTGTAGTGCCTCCAATTAAACCGTGAGGGCCATCCTTACTAGAGTGAATATCAAAGGGAAGTATCTGTTTATCTTGATAAAAGAAATCAGCTCTTAAACCATTTAACTGTAAAAGAAGTAAATCGTCCTTATTTAATTCGTTTAACTTTTTATTGAAAAAAGACGAGAAAGATAAATCTTCTTCTTTTTGGAAAAAGGAAGGATCTTGATAATAATGATACTTATAAATTAAATTAGTAAAGTTAATTTGTTTTATGGGTAGAAAGAATTCATAGTTTTCTTTTCCTAAAACTTTTCCATAACCATTATCAAAATAGATCTTCTCTCCTTTTATATCCCCTTTAGGATCAATAAAAAGATAATAAGTTTCTTCATCTATTTGCCTTAAATTGTCGTAACTTATTACGATCTTTTCTCTTTTTATATCTTTCTTTAAAAAATTATTTAATTCATATTCATCATTGAAATAACAATAATTCTCACCCTCATAAAAATGGCTTACACAATCTATTTCGACGCTTATATTGTACGGATCATATATTAATATCAATAAGTCTTTAGGATCATAAGAAGATATTAGTTCTAGTAATATTCTTTTTAAAAGGTATTGTTGGTCTTTCTTGTTGGTAAAGATAGAAAGTGGTTTTTCTTTTTCTAATGTAATTAAATAAGGGAAATCATAATCAAAACATAAATCTTCTATTCTTTCTTTTTCTGCTACTCCTTTATACTTTTCTGGTATAAACTTTTTCCCTTGAGCTAAAGTAAAATAGAGATCTTCTTTTTCTCTGATAAAGGGTTTATTTATTTCAATATCAACAAAGCTCTTTAAAAGTTCATATTCACATTGTTTATCTAAGACTTCTTTTAACTTGCTTAAAAACGATTCAAAGTCATTATCGTATTCCTTATCGATTAACTGATTTGCCTTCTTTACTTTTCTTTTATCTCTTTTTCTTAAAATAAAAGGCCAAAATAAAGAAGATATAAGCATAGCTATAGGAAAAATAATTAACGAAATACTTTGTAAAGAAAAATTATTATTATCTAAAGCTGTATATATGTTTACGCCCGCAACCGCGCAAAAAGCTAAAGACATAGTTATTGATGGCCCTATTTGTCTTAGAATGTCTTCTTGGCGAGTTACTTGATAATCTTTTCTTTCAGGAAGATCAGGATAAATAAAATCTATTTTCTCTAGCTTCTTATTTTCCCTTTCTTTTAATTTAAAATTTATTCTTTTATTTAAATTATCGGCTTTATATTCAAATAATTTACAAGTTTTATAAACTTTATTGATTGTTATAAATTCGCCAACATAATGAAACTTAAAATTTAAAAATTCTATTTCATCATATAAAGATAATTCTTCACCACGATATTTGTTGCCATTTCTAAATACAGTAAAGCCACTACTTAATATCTTCCCTTGTTTAAAAGCTAAAAAATTACTACCTAAGTATTTATCGTTAGCTATTATTTGCGCATTTTTATTATTGGCATAGACAAAACCACAGGTATAAAACTTTTCATAAGTTTCATAGTTTTCAATATCTAGATAAACATATAAATCCTTATGATAGAAAACTTCTTCGTCTACTATTTCGTATTTCCTATTTTCTAGTAGTTTTACCTTACTGCCATCTTTAAAAAGACAGCCCTTTTCTAAAGAAAGATACCAATTATCTTTAAAATAAAAGCGCAACCCCTCAACAATATGTTGTTGCGCTTTTGTTGAATCGAGTTTGATATTTATTTGTTTATCAGAAGAAATAATTATTACTAATAGTTTATCCATCACTCACCAATATCGAACAATACACCTCGTACTTCTCATCATTTGTATAAATTCTTATCTTCGTAGCACCGGCTTTTTTACCAATTACATTATTGTTTTCTATACTAGCGATAGAGCTATCTTCGCTAACATATACCAAATCGTTATAACTATAGCCATCTGGTAAATAACGTATTGGTAGTTCTACACTTTCACCAATTTTAATTACTAGGGCATACTTACTTAAAGATATTTTTTCGCTATGATATGGTTCACTGCTTTCGCTGGCTAAAACTTCTTTCTTACCAACAGTACATTCTTCAACAAACTGACCATTTTCGATATGGGAAAGATTGCCAAATATCTGAGCTTCTTCACTAATTAAAGGATAGCTTTTTGATAAACCGAATTTAGCTAAAAGTGTTTTAGAACTATTGATATTTAAATTAGCTAACCAGTTTAGAGAAACATCACCACACACTTTCACATTAACATTACTAATACTAGCCTCATTTAAACTGTCATAATCTTTTTCTAGTTTTACGCTTTCATAATTACCGTCTTCACCATACAAATGTAATATTGTTTGGGCATATGCCTGTGCTCCTGCTTCCGCTTCAATATCGCTTAAACATAAAGATAAAGCTTCAATATTGGCACCTAAGGAAAAGCTTGTTTTACCTCCTGCCCTAATTAAGGGATCTATTGAAAAATCACAATCATTAATAAAACGTGAATATCCGTTTCTTGTTTCATAACCATAATTATGAGTTGATACAATAGCCAATTCCAACTTGCCACTTGCATAAATATTTAAAGATAAATCTAAATTAAGTTTGACAAAAGGAATATCAGCAATCGGTACACTTATCCTACATATTCTAAGTGTTTCTTGAATTACATCATTGCTAATAACGCTTGTAACCTTCTCTAGAAAATCACTTGAAATTAAGTGCGAAAACTCTTGATGATAATTCTGACTTTTATTTTTTTCAACACCATATCTTTGGCTTGCCTTGAAATGTAATTTGAAATAGCTATCATTAAGCTCATCCTTATTAAAATTCATTTTTGTATAAGGAGTTATCTCACTAATTGTCAGATTAGTATATAGATTTAAACCACTATCACTTTTCCTTTTAACATTTACCGAAAGAGAAGAAGAGCTCAAAGAATAATCGATATCAAAGTTTTTATGATTAACGTAGCTTCCTTTATTTTTACTAGCAGAAAGTAAATCATACTTATGATTTATATAGGAACTATTATCATTCCTTTCATCATAAAAAGTAATTTCAGCTTCTTGAAGATCTACTGGACTAGAATTAGTAAAAGAGAAATTTTCAATGACATCTAAAAATTCTACCATCTCTAAAACATAAGCATCTTCTTTCTTTTCACTAACGCGATAAAAACTTTCATATTCATTTAAATAAAGTAGTTGTCCTGTCTCTAATTCTTCTTCAACCGAAAGAAGATTATTATCTAAATAAGCATCTATTTCTTTATAGTCTTCTTTAGTAGTGAAGGTGTAAGTATTTGAAAAGTATTGATTATTTAAATCATTAACTGCCTTTTCAATAGCTAAGATAGCTTCCTCCTTATTAATTTTTTTATTACTAGTATTACTTATATATCCTTTTTCTAGACAATACTTTAAATAATCTTCACTTTCTACTGCCAACAAGTGGCAGAGCGTTTCAGCGAGAGTCTGTTTATCCATTTCTTTTTTTAAGTCATAATCTTCACCAATAACGCCCCACCCTTGTAAAGCCGAAAGATAAGAATCGGTAGTTTCAATATCACTTAAATCTGTTAGATCACTAAGATAATCTTGCAGTAAATATGCTTCATTATTATCTTGGCAACAAGTGCAAGTAACAATTATTAATAAACTTAAGCCAAGATAAATAAATTTTTTAAGCAAAGTTTCCGGCATTGGCTTTTATTGTTGCTTCTAAAGAATCGTAGGAAGCAACGGTTTGATCTAGAAAACGTGCATAGTTTTCAATCGTCTCATATTCTTCATTAAAACGAAGTGAAAAATGCTCAAAGCGCGCAATAATCTCTGATGCTCCTGCAGATTCCCAAACATTTGATAAAGCATTCATTTCTTGTTTGCAGGACAGCAAACTATCATTCAAACGAACATTAATATTTCTTATCTCATTAGCTAGTCTAGTTACTTCAGGTAGAGTAATTTTAATTGAATCCATTTCTTCCTCCTTTCTAAATACTTAAACGCTGAGCCGCAGCACGTATTCCTTCTTGGGTTTCTTCATACGCATGAGCACTATTACGCAAGAATTCGCTGTATTGAGTCATAATTAACGAAATTTGATTTAAGTCCTCTTCGTATGATCTGATTTGATTTACAAACGCTACATTATCTTTGCCTTGCCAAGCTTGAGCTAAAGCATCAACTTGAGCATAAAGATTGTTTGTAAGTAGACGATATTCTTCTTCATTGCTTTCAATACGACCCGCTGTCTCTAATAAACGAGCAGGTTCTACTCTAATAAATTCCATTATTTTTCCTCCTTTGCTTAATTAATGACAATAAAAAAAGAAAATCCTTAATATTTAAAGATTTTCTTTTAATTTAATTAATTTTTTATTGTTTCTTACTCAACACCAAAGAGATAAGAATATACAGGTTGATCGCCTTCTACAACATCCATTTCTAATTCGCTATTATTAGAAACATACTCTTCTATAAAGGCAATCTCTTCCTCGCTTGAGCCCTCGCCATAAATTAGAGTTAAAAGTTCAGCATCTTCTTTTTTAAATAGTTCATCTAATAAATCAGATAAAACTTTCTTTTTATCCTTACCAGAAGCAACTATTTGTTTAGCACACATAGCTAAGAAGTCGCCTTCATTTACTGCTACCCCATTTAAGGAAGTATCTTTAACTGCATAAGTTAAAGATGCTGATAAGACATTAGAAATAGCTTCTTGCATCTGCTGTATATTATCTTCAACATCAGCCTCTGGATTAAACATTGATAAAGCACTGATTCCTTCAGGAATAGTCTTGGTATTTAAGACATGAATGTCTAAATCAGGATTCAAATCTTTAGCTTGTTGAGCAGCCATGATGATATTACTGTTATTAGGAAGGATAATGATATGCTTCGCATTTAAGTTTTTGATTTCTTTATCAAAATCTTCAGTTGAAGGATTCATTGTCTGACCACCATTAATTACAACATCTGCTCTACAAGATTCAAATAGTTTTTGTAAGCCAGAACCAGCAGCAACCGTAATTACAGCATATTCTTTAGTAACGCTAGGTTTTGCGTTTTCTTTTTGTTTAGCTTCTTCTTCAATGACACGGTGTTGTTCCTGCATATTTTCAATCTTTAATTTGATGAATTCACCATATTTTTGACCAATATTTAAAGCCTCACCAGGTTTCAATGTATGAACATGAATCTTAACTAATTCATTGTCTCTTGCACAAACTAATGAATTACCACCCATTGCAGTCAATTTTTGTTTAAGTTCATCTTCGTTGAATGTATTTAATAAATTATCATCTAAACGAAGAATAAATTCAGTGCAATAACCAAACTCATCGTTTTCTAAATCAAGAGCTGCAATATGTTCATCATAACTTTCTTCTCCTTCTTTCAAAGCAATAGGATTGCCTTGAACAGCAGATAAGAAGCCTTCAAATATTGTAACTAAACCAGAACCACCACTATCTACTACTCCTACTTCAGCAAGTACTGGTAATAAATTTGGTGTTCCTTCTAATGATTCTTCACAATAATCAACTAGATTAGCGAAATATTCTTTAATCTCAGCATTGGGATGCTGTTGAACATCTCTTTTAGCGTACCAAGCGCCTTCTCTAATAACGGTTAAGATGGTTCCTTCTACAGGTTTCATAATCGCCTTATAAGCTACCTTGGCGCCATTTTCAAAAGCATCTGCTATCTCTAATACACTTAAGCTTTCTTTGCCTTCAATCGCTTGATAAAAGCCTCTAAAAATCTGAGAAGTAATAACACCACTATTACCTCTAGCTCCCATCAATAAACCCTTAGATAAAGCCTTAGCAATTTCACCTACATTGTTACCATAAACCTTTTCAGCTTCCTTTAAGCCATTAGTAAAGGTCATAGACATATTAGTACCAGTATCACCATCAGGAACTGGGAAAACATTCAAAGCATTTATTTCTTTTTGGTGGTTATTTAAATTAGCACAACCACTACGTAACATTTCACGAAATAAAGCACCATCTAAAACATTACTCATTCGCCTACTACCTTAATTCCCTGAACAAAAACATTAACACCAGTAACATCCATTCCTAATGCTTTTTCAAGAGTATATTTCACTTTCTTTTGAATTTCTTTAGTTACTTCTGAAATATTAATTCCATAAGCAACAATAATATAGACATCAATTGTTAAGCCGTTATCCTTATTCTCTACAACAACACCCTTAGAATAATCTTCTTTTCCTAACAATTCATTTAAACCATCTTTCAAAACTTGGGTTGATACCATTCCGACAACACCATAGCTTTCATTTACTGCACCACCAGCTAAAGCTGCAATAGCTTGATCAGAAATATTAATACTACCTAAAGAAGTGTTCTTATTTATAGCCATAACCCCTCCTATTTAACGCTTAAATATTATACCATAGGCAAAGCTAGGAAAAACATTTTTAAAAGCCATTAATATAGTATGAAAATACCTCTATTTATTTTTGGTACTTGTCTTAGTAGCTTTATTTATGCCAATATTTTTCGTTCAAAACATAAAGACTTTAATCTTAGAAGTCATTGTGATAAATGTAATAAACAATTAAGGTGGTGGATGTTAGTGCCTATTGTTTCTTATTTTCTTTTAAAAGGGAGATGTTATTACTGCAAAGAAAAATTAAGTATCATTTATCCTATATATGAGCTAATAGGAGGCCTCTTTTTTTCTTACTTAGCTTTTTATATTACTAACATTAAACAATTAATAATCTTTTCTATAATAGCCTTATCGATGCTGATAATGATGGCAGATGATATTCAAAATAATGAAATAAACTCCCTTTTTAATTATCTTTTACTTTTAATATATCTGTTAATAGTTCCTTTTAGTAAAGATAGATTAATTTCTTGTTTAGCAATAAGTATCATCTTTCTTTTTTTAAAGCTTATATATCAAGAAGGAATTGGTTTAGGAGATATAGAATTTATCATTATAAATACTTATCCTTTAAATCTTTATCTATCATTTAAATGTTTATTGATTGCTTGTCTTTTAGCTTTAATAGTTTCCTATAAAAAAAGAAAAGGTATAGCCATGATACCTTTTCTTTGTTTAGCATATTACTTTTTAATTATCAGAGTTCTCTTCTTCTTTTTCTAATTTAGCAATTATACTGTCAATTCTTTGGGCTGTTTGCAAGCTTTCATCTAAAACAAAATGTAATTTAGGTACAGTATGTAATTTAACCTTTTTAGCGCATAAAGAACGAACATAACCCTTAGCGTTATTTAAAACTTTTAAGCCTGCCTTATTTCTTTCTTCTTTGCCCAAAAAGGAAACATAAACCTTAGCGCTACTTAAATCGGCAGAAACCTTAACATCACTAACAGTTACAAAGCCTAATTTAGGATCATTGAATTCTTGTTGGATGATAAGGCTGATTTCGCGATATAGTAAGGATTCAATTTGTGCTTTATTAGCCATTATTCGATTGGTACCTCAACATCTGCATATGCTTCAACAATATCGTTTTCTTTAATATCGTTGAAGTTCTCTAAAGTTAAACCACATTCATAACCACTAGCCACTTCCTTAGCATCATTTTCAAAACGTTTTAAGGATCCTAATTTACCAGTATAGACTACAACACCATCTCTAATTAAACGAGCCTTACAGTCTCTAACTAACTTACCATCATTGACCATACATCCGGCAATGGTGCCAACTTTAGAAACCTTATAAATCTTTCTAACTTCAGCTTGACCTAATACTTGTTCCTCATAAACAGGAGCCAACATACCCTTCATAGCAGCTTCCATCTCTTCTACTACTTTATAGATAATGTTGTGCAATCTAACATCTACTCCTTCTTCTTGTGCCTTCTTTCTAACAACAGCCGAAGGTCTAACATTAAAGCCATAAACTAAAGCATTAGAAACCTTAGCTAAGACGATATCTGATTCGGATATTGCTCCAGCAGCAGAGCGAATAATGTTGACCTTAACACCATCAACATTAATCTTTTGTAAGGATTGAGCAACCGCTTCAGCAGAACCTTGAACATCAGCTTTAATAATTACTGGTACTTCTTGAACTTCGCCACTTTCAATTCTCGCAGCCATATCATCTAAGCTCATTGCTGAAGTAGAACGTCTTTCTTTTTCTAGTTTTTCTCTAGCTAATTTCTCGGCTAATGCTCTAGCATCTTTTTCACTATCAAATACCTTAAAACGATCACCAGCCAAAGGCACATCTGCTAAACCGATAATTTCAACTGGAGTTGATGGCGAAGCGCTTTTAATTTCTCTACCCTGATCATCAACCATCTTTCTAACTCTACCCGAAGTAGAGCCAACTACAATATAATCACTTTGTTTAAGTGTACCGTTTTGAACTAATAAAGTTGTAACAGGGCCTCTACCCTTATCTAACTTAGCTTCAATAACCGTACCGGTTGCATTCTTTTTAGGATTAGCTGTTAATTCTTTAACCTCAGCTACTACTAGAATTGTTTCCAATAATTCTTCAACACCATCGCCTGTCTTAGCTGAACAATTAACGAAGATAGTGTCACCACCCCATTCTTCAGTCATGACACCTAGATCAGCCATTTCTTGTTTAACACGATCAGGATTGGCCTGAGGTTTATCCATCTTATTCACAGCAACAATAATTGGTACATCAGCTGCCTTAGCATGATCCACCGCTTCTTTAGTTTGAGGCATTACACCATCATCTGCCGCAACTACAATAATCGCAATATCAGTAATACCAGCCCCACGAGCTCTCATAGCTGTAAAAGCTTCGTGACCTGGAGTATCAAGGAAGGTTACTAACTTATCTTTAACCTTAACTTGATAAGCACCAATGTGTTGAGTAATACCACCAAACTCACCTTCAACAACTCTTGAATTACGAATATAGTCAAGTAAAGTTGTCTTACCATGATCAACATGTCCCATGATCGTAACAATTGGAGCTCTTTCCTTTAAGGATTCAGGATTATCAACTTCATCATCTGAGAAAACATCTTTTTCTTCGATTTCTTCCTTGCTTGCCTCAACATCAAAATCCATACACACCAATTCAACTGATTCATCATCTAAGACCGAATTGATTGTGACTGCCTTACCCAGAAGAAATAAAACTTTAATAATTTCTGCTGGTGAACGATTTAAACGTTGCGCTAAATCAGAAACGGTAATGCCATCATAATAAGTAATAGCTTCTACTTTTTCTTTAACGACATTATTTGTCTTAGTCTCTTCTTTACGCTTAGTATTTTTAGTTTTTCCTTTAGCCATAATCAACCCTCCTCCTTTTTAATAGCCTTTGTGAAGCCTTCATCAAATATCGCTATACTTTTACAAGCCTTACCAATAGCTTGCGAAAGTTCGATTGTTGAATATTTATCGATGTAGTCGATATTGTAAGACTTACATTTTTTTAGATAACGTTGGCGTGATTTCTCAGAAATATCACTAGCGATAAATAGCAGAGATATTTTATTGGTTTTAAACTGATCAAAAATCTCTTCACCAATATATATTTTCGATGCTTTTCTCGCTAGACCGAGATAGGATAGTGTTTTATTCATTAAGTATACTAGCAATCTCCTGATATATTTCTTCTGGTATTTCTACCTCTAAGGCACGAGCTAACGCTTTTTTCTTTTGGGCTTGTTTTAAAACCTCTAGATCTTTTTTAATATAAGCTCCCTTACCATTAGCTTTACCACTTAAATCTACTTTCACTTCACCTTCTGGAGTTCTCACAATTCTCAATAACTCACTTTTAGGTAAAGATTCATTAGAAACCACACAACGACGCATTGGGATTTTTTTCATTTTTAACCCTCATCATCATCGTAATAAGAATCATATTCATCAAAGTCGATATCTTCATTAATCCAAGAATCGTTTTCTTCTTCTTCTAATTGAGCAGCGATCTCATCTAACTCTTCTTGGGTATATTCTGGTTTGATTTCATATTCTTTATCAGTATCTAATTCTTCAGCACGTAATCTTCTTTCGTTTTCATCATCCTTACGTTTTTTCTTCTTAGTTTCTGCAGGCTTATCTTCGCTTCTATTAGCATCTGCAAACTCTTCAAATTTAGATACATAAGTAGTTTTAGGAGTTAAATCGACCTTCTTTTTCTTTGTCTTTTCTTTCTCTTCTTCAACTACTTCTTCAACTACTTCAGCAGTTTCTTCTTCTACTTCTTCAACAGCTTCTTCGACCTCTTCTTCAACAAAGTTATTTTCTTCCTCATCTAAGAAGTCTTCCATCTCTTCAATAGCTTCCTCATCAAAGCCAGTATCAGAAGCAGCTAATTGGGCATTGAATTCTTCTTGACGTTTTTCGATCTCTTTTTGACGAGCCAACATTTCTTTTTCTTCTCTTTCTTTAGCTAGTCTTTCTTGATCTAATTTGAATTCTTCTACCTTACCATCAATATCAATGCCTAATTCATTAGCTTGTTCAAGAGTTTTAATATCAATCTTACGATTAGCTAATTTAACAGCTAATCTAGCATTTTTACCTTGTTTACCAATAGCTAAAGATAATTGATCGTTATCTACTACTACCATTAAAGGACGAGCTTTATAGCTAGCTTCTTCTTGATCATCAGCATAGAAGACAGCTCTAATTTCCGCAGGTGCTAAAGCATTCTTAACTAATTCACCTAAATCATCATCCCAGTTAAAAACATCAATATTTTCTAAACCGTCTTTAGGATCTAATAAGCTATTGATTTCTCCTCTTACCTCTCTAATACGACTACCTTGAGAACCGATACAAGAAGCAACTGCATCAACACCAGCTTTATGAGAATAAACTGCCATCTTCGTTCTTTCGCCAGGAACTCTAGCAATCGCCTTAATTTCAATCTCACCCTTAGCAATTTCACTAACTTCACGTTCAAATAAACGTTCAACAAACTTAGCATCAGCACGAGAAAGAATTACTTGAGAACCCTTAGTTTCTTTTTTAACTTCTTTAATAATTGTCTTAACAATACTACCAGGACGATATTCTTCTCCTGGGATTTGTTCCTTTTTAGGTAAGACACCTAAGGTAATATTATTTAAATCAACGAAAACAACCTTTTGATCAACCGTCTTAACAACACCAGTAATCAATTCATAGGTCTTATCATAGAACTCTTCATAAACACGTTGTTTTTCTTGTTCCTTGGAGTGTTGTTTAATCATGTTTTTAGCTTGAACAACAGCTGCTCTACCTAAAACCGATAAATCAACAGGCATCGTAACAGTTTCACCTACTTTAGCACCTGCTCTTAAAGCTTGAGCATCCTTTTCCTTGATATCTAAGGTTTCATCGATATTTTCGCTATCATCAGCTACAACATCAAAATCATGGAAAATACGCATTACGCCTTCTGGAGTAACTTCTACTCTAACTTGAGCCTCTGGGGCATCGATTTGTTTGCGATAGGAATTAGTAAAAGCTTCAGTCATTATTTGAATGACTTCTTCTTCATCCATCTTTCTTTCTTCTTCAAAGCTATGAAGAATTTCTTTGAGCTCTTTGCTACGCAGATTGATTTCGTACATTTTTTTCTCCTTTAAAACTTAATAGCCAATCTTGCTTCTGTAATATCTGTAAGTAATATTTCAGATGTCTTTGTTTTATTTTTTTCTTTATAAACTAAACTTAATTTTTCTTGATCTAATTGCTTAATTTCGCCTTCTACTTCACTTTTATCTTTCAAAGTTAAATGAACGTATAAACCTTCTTCTAATTCATCCATTTCTAACTTTCTTTCACTTCCTGCACAAGAGACATCCAATAAGTAAGTATCTTCACTTTTATCAATCTCATCTAATAAGGCAGAAATATCTTGAGAAAGCAAGCTAACACTATCAAGATCAAGACTTTCTTTGGTTAATACTTCCATTATGTAATCACTAGCTTGTTTGTAGTAACGGAAGCTGTAGAGATGTAAATTCTTTTCTGTTAATAAGTTTTTAATTTTTTCTTCAATTAAAGTTAAATCCATATCCCTCCAAAATATAAGGAGTGATTTCTCACTCCTAGTAGCTACACAATAGCAAATTTATCCCTTAAATGCAATCAAAACAGTGAAACTTGTTCGCTATCTCCTAGATCATCTAAAACTCCAAGTTCTGTTAATTGTTTCATTAAAGTTTTTGACAATTGAGTTCTTTTCATTAAATCTTCTTTCGAAGAGAAAGCTCTATTGTTTCTAGCTTCCACAATCGATTCTGCAACGTTAGCTCCTAAACCATCTAAAACCACAAAAGGTGGAATAATTTCGTGTTCATTATCAGGATTAACCAAGAAATTAGTTGCATCTGATCTTAATAAATCAATATTACTTAAATGATATCCTCTGGCCGTCATTTCATAGCAGATCTCTAAAGTATCGTAAATGTCTTCTTCTTTCTTGCTGGCTTGCTTCTTATCCATTAATGCCAGTAGTTCATCCATACGTTGTTTAATTGTTTTAGTATCGGCTATCATCGTTTTCAACTCATAAGCATCACATCTTAAAGAGAAGAAGGATACATAATAATAGGCTGGATAGTAAACCTTAAACCAAGCAATTCTAACAGCCATCATTACATAGGCTACCGCATGGGCTTTAGGGAACATGTATTGAATTTTCTTACAAGAGTCAATATACCAATCAGGGACCTTGTTTTCTCTCATCAATTCTTCTTGTTGCTGTGATAAGCCTTTACCCTTACGAACTGATTCCATAATCTTGAAAGAATCTTCAGGTGGCAGTCCATAAGCCATTAAGGCAACCATAATATCATCACGACATCCAATAACATCCCTTAATTCCGTTATCGTACCATCACTAATTAATTTCTGAGCATTATCATTCCAAACATCAGTACCATGAGATAAACCAGAAATAATAACTAAATCAGAGAAGTTTTTAGGTTGAGTTTCTACCAGTATTCCTCTGACAAATCTCGTACCAAATTCAGGCAAACCACAAGCACCAGTTTTTTCATTATATTCTTTATATTCAATTCCTAAAGCCTTAGGAGAAGAGAATATAGACATAACCTTTTCATCATTCATTGGTATAGTTTTAGGGTCAATACCAGAGATATTTTGTAGCTGTCTCATGGCCGTCGGATCAACATGACCTAAAATATCAAATTTCAAAACATTGTCATGAATCTTATGGAAATCAAAATGCGTTGTTTTCCAAGTAGTATCTAAGTCATTAGCTGGATATTGAACAGGGGTAAAGTCATAAACATCCATATATTCAGGAATAACGATAATTCCTCCAGGATGCTGACCCGTCGTCCTTTTAACATCAATACAACCACTAGCTAAATAAGTTAAAGTGGCATGATTTGCGTTAATACCCTTCTCTTCACAATACTTTCTAGCATAGCCAAAAGCTGTCTTATCAGCGACCGTAGAAATAGTTCCAGCTCTAAAGACATGATCTTCACCAAAAATTTCTCTTAAGAATAAGTGTGCCTTAGCTTGATAATCACTGGAGAAGTTTAAATCAATATCCGGAACCTTATCACCATGGAAACCTAAGAAGGTTTCAAAAGGAATATTTTGGCCATCGCCTTTCATTTTACTATTACAAACAGGACATTGTTTATCAGGTAAGTCATAGCCACTAGGGTAAATCTTAGTATCAGCCCATTCTAAATGATGACATTTAGGGCAAAGATAGTGAGGCGCCATTGGATTAACTTCTGTAATTTTAGCCATTGTCGCAACTAAAGAAGAGCCAACTGAACCACGTGAGCCTACTAGATAACCTTCATCATTTGATTTTTTAACTAAAAGATGGGAAACATAATATATAACTGAATAGCCTTGACCAACAATTGAATCCATCTCTCTTTTTAAACGTTTTTCAATCTCTTCTGGTAAAGGATCACCATACTTTTCTTTTGCGTTTTGATAAACTAGTTCAATAAATTTTTCTTCACTTCCTTCAATATTAGGGGTATATAAATCTTTATGAATTGGGTATAAGACTGCACATTGTTGTGCAATATAATTAGTATTTTTAATTACGATCTCTTCGACTAAATCCTTATCTTCTAACCACGAGAAACAATCAATCATTTCATTGGTTGAGAAGAAATGTTGATCAGGAGTTATTTGCTCAGCTCTTTTATGTTTATTAAAGACATATAGAGGATGATGCACACCACCAATGCCAATGGTATTAATATTGATATCTCTAAAGGTTTTTTCTTGTTTACTAACATAGTGGATATCACCTGTTGCCACAATTAACTTATCTTGTTTTTTGGCTTCGCTAATTATATCTTTAATAAATTGGCGAATATCATCCCAAGAGTAATTATCTCTATCAACTACTAAATTGCGGTAATTATCTAAGGGTTGTACTTCAATGTAATCATAGAAAGAAATAGCTTTAGCTAATTCTTCTTGAGAACCTGTACTAGCAACCTTAAATACTTCACCATTTTGACAAGCACTACCAATAATTAAATTCTCTCTTTTACTTTGTAAAGTTTCTCTAAATAAACGAGGCTCAGCCATATACTCACTGGAATTAGGTTTAGAGAATACTGCTAAGTTTTCCGTATGAGCAATCGATACTAATTTAAATAAATCTTTTAAGCCATCATGATTCTTACATAAAACTGTTACATGATTAGCGTTCTTTTTAATAAAGTCATTATCATCATGCATCTTAGCTAAAGACAAAACATCATTAATGCCCTTGCCTCTTAATTCAGCCAACATTAAATTAAATACTTTAGCCAACACTTCAGCATCATAGTCAGCTCTATGCGCATCCTCTTCATCATAATTTATACGATATTGTCTAGCTATATTACCTAAACGATATGTACGACGATCTTTAAAGATAGATCGTGCTAAATCTAAGGTATCGATAACGGTATTATCTAACTCTTTTTCACCTAATCTTTTTAATTCGCTATTTAAAAAGCCAATATCAAAAGAAGCATTATGGGCAACTAAAATCCTACCCTTTAAAAAATCTAAGATTTCATCTTTACACTCAGCAAAGTTTCTAGCCTTATCAACATCAGATTGCGAAATATTAGTTAATTCTTTAATGCTTTCAGAGATTTTACATTCAGGATTAATAAAGAAGTCCTTACTTTCAACAATGTTGCCTCTCAGCATTAATACCGCACCAAATTCAATTACTCTATCGTATCTACTAGATAAACCAGTTGTTTCTAAGTCAAAGACAACATATTCACTATCAGAAAGTGATAAATCTTTAGGATTGTAGACAACATTTAAATCAGGATCAACCATATTAAATTCACAACCATACAAAACCTTAATGTTGCCACCACTTTTTTCAATTTTCTTCGCTTCATCCTGAGCAATTGGGAAAGCTTGAACAACGTTATGATCAGTAATCGCAACTGCTTTATGACCCATTTCATACGCTGCCCTTACAATTTCCGAAGCTGAACATACGCCATCCAATTCTGACATATTGGTATGAGCATGTAGCTCTACTCTTTTATCAGGATAAGAGTCTACTAGTTTATCTTTTTTATCCAGATATTCAATTGAAGTAGGTTGAAATTCACATTTATTTTTAAAGTTATTGTATTGGTAATTGCCATACATCCTGACATATCTACCTATTTTATTTTCTTCCAAGTCTTCCTTAGCAAAACTTCTGCCTTCAATAACACTGGCCATAATCGCAAATTCATTATTTTCATCTACTACATAAATATCTTGAATTAATTTCTTATTGCGATTCTTTCTTTCATCTACCTTAAAAATCTTACCCTTAACACAGACAAACTGATAAAAAACTTCTGAGTTTTCTTGAGCAGCTAAATTAGCGATACTCTCTTCTTTGTATTGTTTTAAGCTTTTACGATGATACTTTTTATTTTCTTCTTTTTTAGGCTTACTGTAATTAGTTTCTGGTAAAGCTTCAATCTTTTCTTCTATAAATTCACTGTTTTCTCTGACTCCAAAGCTTAATTTGCCAGTATAGCCAATACGTTTATACCATTCCTTAATATCATCGAAGATATATTCTTCATCCTTAAAATCTGCTTCACTATTAAAGCTGACTGTATAGCCTCTAGTTAAAGGATTATCTAAAATAACAGCATTATAAGAAAACATATCTGAGCCTAAAGAAGCATAAAACATCGATAGATAATTACTGGCATCAACAATATTTAAGTCTTCACCATTTTTAGCTTTTACTTCTAGCTCTACATATAATTCCGGAAATTTATCTTTAAAGTATTGCAATAAATCAGCATATAATTCTGCACTTAAAATATATGCATTATTAGCTTCAATAATTAATTGTTTTTCGCTTTCGTGAAGGTATGCTTTTAAATTAAATTCATCAAAATAACGACGTTGTTCATCGCTATATCCCTTTTCATCTAAATATTTCTTTATCTCAAACATAACTACTCCACTAATTTATCTAAAGCGTTTTTAGCTGCATTCTTCTGTGCCTCTTTTTTAGAAGAACCCTTGCCAGTACCATATATCAAACCGTCAACCTTAACCGCAACCTCGAAGGTTGGTGAATTACTAGGACCACTTGTATTAATCGTTTCATAAACAATACTTCTTTTACTGTCGGCTTGAACATATTCTTGTAGTCTGGTTTTATAATCAACAATCGTCGAAGTTGTTTCTTGAATATGTTTCTTTAATAAAATATCTAATAGCTTACATACATTATTGAAATCAGTATCGATATAAACAGCGCCAATAAAGGCTTCAAACATATCAGAAACAATTGAATCCTTATTACGACCACCGTTTTTCTCTTCGCCTTGGCCTAATAAAAGATAATCATTGAGCTTAAATTCTCTAGCAATTTTAGCCAAAGCACTCTCACAAACTAGATTAGAACGTCTAGTAGACATCTCACCTTCTGGTAAAGGTGGTTGCATCGCATATAAAAGAGTTGAAGAGTAAATCTGCAATACTGCATCACCCATAAACTCTAATCTTTCATTATCTTTTAGGCCATGATGTTCATTGCTATAGGAGCTATGAATAAAGGCTTGTTTAATTAAGTGGGTATTATTATAAGCAATTTCGTGTTCATCCAAAAAATCTAAAATACTCATAGATTAATTATACAAAAAAGCACTAGCTATTGAGCGAATACTTTTCAAGAATTTGCTGATAATTTTTTATATCAACACTTTTAGCATCTTCTTTAGCTGCTTCAATAATTTTGTCATCTTTTAAAGGATTCCCAAGAATAAAAGAAGGTAGTCCACTTTGTCTATAACCCAGTACATCTCCTGGCCCTCTTAAAGATAAATCAGCTTGTGCAATCTTAAAGCCATCTTCTTCTTCACAAATCATTTCTAAACGCTTTAAAGCTAATTCATCACTACTTCCTGTTAATAAATAACAATATCCTTCTACCTGCCCTCTTTTAACTCTACCTCTTAATTGATGAAGCTGTGACATACCAAAACGATCACTATCATAAATAACCATAACAGTGGCATTAGGCACATTTACTCCTACCTCTACTACTGTTGTGGCAACTAAAATATCAACCTCGCCTTTAGCGAAACTATTCATCGTCTTTTCTTTTTCATCGCTTTCCATCTTGCCATGAAGCATCGCTAATTTATAATCAGTAAATAGATCCTTTAAACTTAAATAAATCCGATTAACATCCTTTAAGTCAAAAGCTTCATTTTCATTAACCGAAGCGCAAATAATATAGATTTGTCTTTTTTCTTCTAGATACTTAAATAAGTCATCTTTAATATCTGCTAAAGAATTCTTCTTAATTAAAATGGTATTACATTTTTTACGATTAGCAGGCAAAGTATAGATATTAGAGATATCCATATCTCCATATAAAGTTGAAGCAAGGGTACGAGGAATTGGGGTTGCTGACATCATTAACACATCAACATTTTCTCCCTTTTCCTTTAATTTTTTTCTTTGCATGACCCCAAAACGGTGTTGTTCGTCAGTGATTACTAAACCCAAATTATTAAAGTTTAATTTTTCAGAAAATAGAGAATGTGTACCTACCACAATATCTATATCGTTATTCGATATACTCTCTTTTAGCTCTTTACTATCCTCTGTCTTTGAGGTTAATAAACCTACTTTAACTCCAAACCTCTTAAACATTTCTTTTAAGTCATTATAGTGCTGTTGGGCTAATATTTCTGTTGGTGCCATCAAGGCTCCTTGATATCCACTTAAATAATTAGCGTATAAACTAATAGCCGCTACTACTGTCTTACCACAACCTACATCTCCCTGTAGTAGCCTGTTCATTCTTTCACTCTTTTTTAAATCAGATAAGATTTCTATACTCGCCTTTTTCTGGTCCTGTGTTAAAGAAAAAGGCAAAGAGGCAATAAAACTATCAATATCTTCTTGTTTAAAGTTTTTAGTTTCTTTAGCTGATTTTAATAATCTTTTATTTTCATTTAAGGCAATATAAAAAATTAAAAACTCCTCATATTTTAACCTCGCAATAGCTTTTTTAAGACTAAATTCATCACTTGGCCAATGAATCTCTTCTATTGCCTTTTTTAAAGAGATTAAGCCATGTTTTTCGATTAATGAATCTTCAATACTTTCCTTTATTTCTACTTGATCATAGACACTTTTAATTAAGTTTTTGATATCACTTTGTCTAATACCTTCCTTTAAAGGATAAATAGCTTGAATACCTAAACACTCTTCAATCGGTTTATTCAACACCTTACTAGCATTAACACCACTGCCATCATAATGACCAATAACCGTTACATATTCACCACTTTGTATCTTTAGCCAAGGTTGATTAAAAACAGTGATATTAACATCTTCCCCCTCACTTAGTAATTTAAAACGAATTATCTTTAAATTTCGTCTAACGAAAGCCCTAGAAATAGCAGAGCTAATCTTACCATATACAACAACCAAATCACCCTTATTAGCCTTATTTAAATCACTTTTTTCATATCTTTCATAACGCGAAGGATAATAACGTAATACGTCATCACTATCATTTAAATTTAAACGCTGACATATCTGTTTTCTTTTAGGTGTTAATTTTAAAGTTTCAATATCCATAAAACTATTCTATCAAAAAAAGGCCGTAGCCTTTTTCTTTTATCATGGTCCCCAAACCCGGACTCGAACCGGGATGGATTTCTCCGTACGATTTTGAGTCGTATGCGTCTACCAATTCCGCCATTCGGGGAGTGCTTACTAATTCTAGCTAAAAAATAAGTAAATTACAATCTTAACCAGCATTAGTATTAGGCACTTCTCTAGGAGTAGTAGGTTTTTCTGTCTTTGGTTTATCAGGCTCTTCATAAATATTAACTAAATCAAGAATAATACTATCTTCATCAATTACAGCCTCTTGATAGCTAACACTATAGTTTTCAGGAATCTCAACTTCAACAATACTATACCCAATCTCTTCCCCATCACTATACTTATCTAAATCATTAAACTCAAAGCTCCAATTGTTTTCTTCACTTAATACTGCAATTTTATATTTAACTTCTTCCCCATTTTTTAAAAGCTGTACAGCAATCTTTTTTGGTCTATTGGCATCATTTCCTTGCCAAGATTTACTGCCAGAAATATTTACCTTTTCCTTTTCATGAGTATTAATAATCTTAAAACCTTCTTCAACACTACCGCTAATACTACTTATATAGCCCGCTACTTCTTTTTCGCTAAATGAATAAGTAATCTCTTCCCCTTCATCGTATTTAGCTAAATTAATAAATTCATAATGCCAATTATTCTCTTCACTTAGCTTAATAGTCTCTACTTCTATACCATCAGCATATAAAATAACTTCTATTTCACTAGCTCTAATACCATCATTATCATCGTCATCTTCCCAGCTCTTATCTACACTAATACAAACTAGTTCTGGATTATAAGAATTAATTAAGTTATAGCCGTCTATTTCACTTTCATAATACGCAAGCACTTCTTCCACTATTTTATAAACAATTTCACTACTTCCTTCATACTTTGGTAAATCAGTAAAGCTATAAGACCATTCATCTTCCTCACTTACTTCTTTACTTTGATACAGTTCATCATTTTTATATAAATTAACTGTAATACTGCTGGGTCTTTTACCATCTTGATCATCATTATCATTCCAGGTTTTATTACCGCTTACTTCAGTAGTAATTAAATTATTAGTAAAAGTAATACTTGTATCCCCCGTTTCAACATTAATACTTTCACTTTCTGTAGCTATATCATTCCCTGCTTCGCCACTTCCTCTAGAAGCTTTAATATAAGCATCAACATTATAAGTATCAATTAAATAAGATCCTTCATAAGAAGAAGCTAACTCACTTATTTGATAAGTGGTGTTATTTGGCAAATCTAAAATAGTGATTGTTTCTTCAAATCCTAAAACAATTTCAATACTAGCATTTCCTTCATTATCTGAGTTTAAAAGTAAATCACTATCTTCAATGGTGTAAGTAGTATTAGCTTCTAAACCGCTTAAAGATAAAGCAAAAGCAAACTCATCATCTTCTAAATATTTATCACCCTTCTTCTTAGTTAAAGAAAGATTATAATTTTCAATCTTGCTCATATTGAAATACAAATTAGCTTCATTAACCTTACCGCCATAAGTTACTGAATATAGTTCAGCGGCTGAAGGGCAAATCGCAAAGTTTTGGTATTGATCATCGATTGACTTAGCATAAGTTATCTCAAAATCTTCAGGTACTTCACTATTATCGCTATTGATAAGCATATATAAATAACCACTATTATAATCATAATTTTCATCTTCATAATCATCGGTATAATACCAAACTGCTCTTTGAACCAATTTCTCAACCTTATTAACACTATAACCAGAGCTTTCTAAAACATTCATTTCACTAAAATAAGCATTATATAAAATAGCTTTTATCTTCTCTTCTAATTCATCTGCATCTAAAGTCGCATTATCAAAAGTTAAATCATTGATATTATCGGTATCCTTATAATAGCTATCGCGCTTTTCTTCGTTCCAATAATATTCATCAATATCGGTAGCTCTGGTCTTATTTAAACAGGTTAAATAAGAGCCTGTGCTGGAATTAGTAACGTAATAATAAGTTTCGCTTTCACTATAATCTAATGCCAAAGAGAAATTAGCACTATCGCTATCAATACTATAACCTTCAGGCGCAGTAACTAAAGCCGTATAATTTCCTAATTCTAAATAGAAAGTAGTAGGACCATCATATTCAAACTCTTTAACCACAACATTATTTTCTTTATCAACAATCTTAACCATCGTTCCAGGTATAAGTTCATATTCATCATTAAAAGTTATCGTAATTGAAACCTTACCGTCGGCCGGTGTTTTATAAATGGTACGACTTTTATCGGTTGGTAAAACATCAAAATCTTTATTATTATCTTCTCTATCGTACATTGTATAAGGTAAGGCAAGCTCTTCACTTAAGGTTTTAGGTGTTTTAACCACATACAAATTAGTATCAGTACTTAAGCCTAACTCACTTGCGTTACTTACATTACTCATATCAAAAGAAGAAATATCTAAATCAGCTAAATTATTACAATAACTAAGCATCTGTTTCACATTAGTAACCTTAGCTGTATCAAAGCTTGATAAATCCAACTCGCTTAAGCCAGAACATGCATAAAACATTCGATACATATTGGTAACATTACTTGTGTCAAAGCAAGAAAGATCAAGTTCGCTTAAAGAGTAACAATAATAAAACATTTGTTGCATATTGGTGACATTGCTTGTAATAAAATTATCGCCAAAATTAATACTTGAAAGATTATCACAACCACCAAATAACCAAGCCATATTAGTGACCTTAGAAGTGTTTAAGGAACTTAAATCTAGTTCACTAACACTTTCGCATCCCATAAACATACCATAAATATTTTCAACATTATCAGCACTAAAGCCACTTAAATTAATCTCAGTTACATTATTTAAACCTGCAAATAAATAACTTAAATCAGTAATATTAGAAAAAGAAGTATTACTTAAATTTACTTTCTTTAAGTTAGCAGAATATTTAGGAAATAAAAGATAAGTACCATGGGCAGTACCATTACTCTTTTCCTCATATGTTAAATTAGGTGCACTCTTATTGCTTAAGTCAATCTCCTGCAACTTATAACAACCCGAAAACATAAAGCTGAGTGAAGTAACATTTTCTAAAGAGAAATTGCTTAAATCGATCGCTGTTAATGATTTACAATTGGCAAACATTCTTTCCATATTGCTGACATTAGAAGTATCTAAATCAGCAGGAAAAGTAATAGAAGTTAAACTTTCACAATCTTCAAACATGCCTTCAGTACTTGTCACATTAGAAAAATCCCATGTACTTAAATCAATTTCTTTTAAAGACTTACAAGGATAAAACATCTGAGTGAAAGAAGTTGCATAAGTCGTATTTAAATCCTTAACATCAACTGTTTCTAAGGCTGTAAAATTATAAAACATCTTACTAGAATCAGCATTAGCATATATCTCATTATCACTTACAATATAAATACTGGCATTATCTTCATCATAATAAGCCAAGATAGATCCATCTTGTTTATCACTGACATCTTGTCCTGTTAAACCACTTAAATCAACATCAGGCAAATTGCCATTACCATAAAAGCCAATAAATTTAACAGTGGTATCAACTCCCTGACGTCCAGATATTTCTTTTAATTTATTCGTTAAATTTAAAGAGCTCATTAAAAAATTTGCTTCTTCAGCCCTAACATTAAGATACAAACTTAAATTTAATAGTAATAAAAGAAAAAAAAACTCTGAATAGCTTCATTAATTCATTATATCCTTTATTTTTATCATTTTATATAAGACGGTTCTATAATATCGTGACGATAAAAGAAATAATTATTTTCATATATCAGATAAGAAATTGTAAAAAGATTATTGATATTATTTATTTTATTTTCTAAGTCCTCTTCCTCATCTCCTAGATAAGTTCCGCTACTGCTATCATAACTTTCATGATCATTAATAAAGGAACCATCCGCAAAGATAACAGTATTCTCACTATCCGAAAAATAATCAACACCAATATATAAACGTGGATCATAATCTAAACCACATAGATTAGCAATTGTCGGTAAGATATCTAAGGTTGAATTAATACCAGTAAACTCTTCCCCTTCTAAACTAGGACTATAAATAATAAAAGGTGTTAAATCAATTTTCTCATCACTCCTATCAACATATCGACCACCATACTCTCTTATATATTCTTCGCTTAAATTCAAAGGATGATGATCAGCATATAAAACAATAATTGTATCATCACTCTTTCCTGCCTTTTCTAATCTTTCCAAAAGTAAATTTAAAGCTGAATCTAAATTCATCGCTTTCGAAAGATAACGCTTAAGCTCAAGAGGATAATCGGGATGAACTTCATTAATCTGATCTAAATAATAATTACCCCAATAACTATCTTCATCATAGGGAAAATGAGTAACGGAGCTTACATAAAGAGTGAAAAACTTATCTTCATCTAAATACTCATCGATTGTTTGATCTATTAGATCAAAATCACTTTGCCAACCTAAAACCTCATTTATTTCTAAGTCATCATAATTTAAATAAAGCTCACATGCGGTATTAGAGTAAAGGGAGCGACGAGGATAAAACTCATCTCTCCAGTTATGATAAGCAGAGGTATAGTAGCTACTATTAGAAAATAAATCGAAGATACTATTAGAATAATCGTTGTCGTAATAAGCAGATGGTGTACATAAATCAGAACGTGGTAATAGTGATATCTCAGAAACTAATTCTGATTCGCCAGTAGCACAAGAATAAATCGGCGTGTAATGATTAGTAAAAGAATAACCCTCACTAAACATCTTATAAAGAGTTGGCGTCAATTCTTCATCAATCGCTAAATAATCAAAAGCTTCTATCATCATATAGATAACGTTATAATCTTCAAAATATGAAGTGTAATCGTTATAATTACTAATTTCTCTACCAATTAAATAATTATCTATTTTTTTAACACTTTCATTATCTTCCTCATCTATTAGCTCTAACCAATTACTATCATCAATTTTACGGGTATTATCTTCTTCTATTTCTTTTTCATTTTCTTCGCTTGTATCAAGTTTAGAAAGCTCAATTATTTCTAATTCCTTTTCATCATATTCAAAAAACAAATCAAAAACTAAATATTGATTAATACCATATTCCTTAATCATTTTCTCTGGTATTTGCATCTTAGTTGAAAGAGTTTGATTGCCTGTTAAAGATAAAAGAATAAAAGTAATTTGCGAAACTAAAGCAATCATTAAAGCATTTATTTTTGTAGTAGTGCTTAATTTATTTCTTTTAAAGTATGGTTTTAAAATAAAACAGCTTAAAAAGAAAGGAATTAAAAAGATTAATAAGTAGTAATAATTAATACTAGCCAAAAATGTAGGGATAAACCTTAAAGCATTTGTATTATTGCCTAACTGTTTAAAAGAAACATAGGCATTCATAAAGTTTTTCAGCTCTAACTGCAAAAAGGCATAAAAGGCACTTAAATACATTATTAATACGGCTAAATATCTACCTATATCTTGATCTATCAAGGATAAAATTGCAGTAAAAAACAACGTTAAAGATAAGGTAAAGGCAATGACTTCAATAAAAGTAATAGTTAATTGTTTAAAGGCAAAACAAAAGAAAAAGATTTCAACCAAAATAAAATTAAGCCATAAAACACATAAACAAGTTTTTAAAAAAGAATCTTTAACCTTGATTTTCACCTATTTATTATAGTCAATATTTTTGAAGGCAAACTGAATTTATTGTTTAAAATCTAATAAATAAAAGATTATTAATAGTATACAAAGATAAAATAACTCCATTAAGGTATTGATCCCTTTAAAGTAGCTATATAAAACCAGTAATATTAATAAACTTATATTTAATAGCCTTTGTAAGTTAGGATAAGCAAATAAATCTATTTCTAACTTTAAACTTATTAAAGAAAAACCTAAGTAAGCTAATAAGACATGAGTATCAGCAATCTTACGATAAGGAAGAATAAAAATTATTGATGAAAATAAGAGATATAGGTAAGGATATTTAAACTTGTGTTTACTAGCTTTGATACTTAAAAAATAGCCAAAGAAAAACGCCACTATTAGGCAAATAATCCAAGCCCAATAATGGCGCGATAAAACCGAATAATTTTCATTTAAAAAATTAATTCTTGTTGCAAGGATAATAAAAACAGATAGAAAAAATAAATAGCTAAGTTTATTTTTCACTGGCAATCAATAAACGGATAGCTTTAACAGCTGCTTTAATAGCGCCATCGGTATCATGGACTTGTTTATTCTCTAATCCGGCCTTTTCTCTTTCCTGATTAGCAACCGTTAATAAAACCGTACCACATCTTACCTTTAAGTATTGGGCAACAATAAATAAGGCTGCTGATTCCATTTCGGAAGCTTTGGTATTTAAAGCTAACCAAGCATCCCATTTATTTAATAGCTCATGTGAGTTGGGTAGAGTTTCCGGGCGATGTTGGCCATAGAAAGAATCCTTACATTGAACAACTCCGCTATGATAACGGACACCCAATTCCTGGCAAGCTTGTCTTAAAGCGTTTACAACCTCAATATCAGCGATTGCTGGAAATTCAATTGGTGCATATTCTTTACTTGTACCTTCAAATCTAATGGCTCCAGTTGCAACTACTAAATCACCACCTTGAACATCAATATCCATACCACCGCAGGTACCGACACGAATAAAGGTTTTAGCGCCACAAACTACTAACTCCTCTAAAGCAATAGATGCTGAAGGACCACCAATACCAGTAGAAGTAACGGAAACCTTAACTCCATCTAAATAACCAGTATAGGTAACATATTCTCTACTATCGCCAACTAATTTTGCATCATCAAAATAAGCTGCAATCTTCTCACATCTTTTAGGATCTCCAGGTAATATAACATATTCACCAACATCCTCAGGTCCTACTCCAATGTGATAACACTTACCTGAACCTTCTGTGTAATCAACCATATAAATCTCCTTTCAAAAGTAAAAAAGACTGCATTAGCAGTCTTTTTAATAATCTTTTCTGCTTACTTTATTTTACTAATTCAGCAATTTTCTCTAGATCTTCTGGAGTACCAGCGTTTTCAACTTTGTATAAGCATTCAACACCATAAGTCTCAGCGATCTTATCACCAGCTGCACAGTAATTGTCTTCACCATACATTGGATCACCAGAAGCGATAACACCCTTTAAGAAAGAAGCGTTTTCTGGGTTTCCTAAGAAAGTTTCAACTTCATAAGGTACATCACCAGCACCGTCAGTATAAGTAATCAAGATGAAATCTTCACCAACGCTATCGCAAGTGTTGATATCGACAGCGTCAAGGCCTAAACCTGTTACGATTGATTCGACGTTACCAGTACGAGATGCATAAACTACTTTCATTTTTACCTCCTGTTAGTTTTCTACTAACCGTTATTATTCTATCAAGCTAAAGAAAGCCAATCAAGAATAATGCTTAAAAATTGTAAGCGCTTTATTTTTAATTATTTGCTCAAAGAGAAAGTTTCGTGTATTATTAGAAGGCACTAGGGGTGTAGTACAATGGTAGTACAGTGGTCTCCAAAACCATTGACGAGGGTTCAATTCCTTCCACCCCTGCCAGGACGTTTTACGTCTTTTTTTAATACCTAATAGCGATTGCTAGTACGCTTTGTAGTATCAATAAAAGAAACGCAAAAAACATTGATGGTGTGGTGAAATATAACTCACTTAATATCTTTAAACTACGCGAATGGCGAGTATGGACATGTTTATAATGACCATTAGAGATCATATATAAAGAAATAATCATAATTAAAACAATTGAAATCGCAAAGGTAAAGAAAAATTCTTCTGGTAGAAACATCATTCCCAAAATGATTGAATTAAAAACTAAGTGTAGAAGAATAGCTGGCAAGATAGAGCGATAATGAATAGTTAATCTACCTAAAAGCCATAACAAGGCGAAAGCTGGTAGCATTTCCGCAACTGAACCATGAGCTATCGCATAGAAACCTGCTGTCATATATAAGGCAAAACGATTGCCATAACGTGATAAAACACGTAAATAGATACCGTTATAAACAATCTCTTCAATAATTGGTACTGCCACAATATAAAGAAAGATAAAATATGGATCTTCCATTGATATATATTTAGCGCTTAAGCCCAAAGGCATTAAGATCTGATCAGGAATACCTAAACGATTTAAAAGAATGGTTGAGATAGAAATAACCATAAACATTAATGATACTAAAACAGCGACATCTTCAAAGAAATCGGCAAAGTTAAAATCAGCACTACGCCAATAATCTTTAATCTTAATACCATTAACCCTAGCTATTAAAGAAAATGGTAATAAACTACCTATAATTAAAATTGGATAATAAATAAACAGAATAAGATGTGGTGTTTGATTAATAAAGCTTTCACCATACCTAACAACTATCATTTCTTGGATAAACATTGGCAAATAAAGAACCATTAAGATGTAAATACTTAACAGTAAACCAGTGGTATAAAAGTGTTTACGAACGGTTCTATGACTAATATGTCTAGTTTTACCCATGTGTTGATTATAAGCCTCCTTGTCTAATTCAGGCAAATTTCAGATTCATGAATATAATAATAATTGAGGTGATGAAAATGAAAAAGATTTTAAAGTATTTCTTAGTATTCTTACTTGCGCTTGCTGGTGGATTTGTCGGAAACTTCGCCTATGATAAGCTCACATATACACCAACTGTCTATTCCGATACTAGTATTGATGAAAGTGAAAATAGTGCTAATGCTACAACTGTTCAATATACTACAGTTGAGACATCTGATTTAAAGACTGCTATTAGTAAAGCTTATAACAGCGTTGTGGAAATTAGTGCTACTACTATTTCAACTAACTTCTTCTCCGGAGAAAGCAGTGGTACTTCTTTGGGCTCAGGAGTACTAGTATCAAGTGATGGTTATATTATTACTAATAACCATGTTATTGAGAATGCGAGTGATGTTGTTGTTACTACTTATGATGGTAAAGAGTATCAAGCTACTTTAATTGGTACTGACAGTAAAAGTGATCTAGCTGTTATTAAAATTGATGTTGATGGTTTAGATTATGCTGAATTAGCTGATTCTGATGCCTTAGAGTTAGGTGATGATGTAATTGTTATTGGTAATCCATTAGGAGAAGGAATTAGTGTTAGTAATGGTATTATTTCTGCTTTAGATAAAGAGGTAGTTATTAATAATGAAACCATGTATCTAATTCAAACTAACGCTGCTGTTAACCAAGGTAATAGTGGTGGCGGATTATTTGATATTAATGGCGATTTGATTGGTATCGTCAATGCTAAGAGTGGTAACACTTCAACTTCTGTTTCGGTAGAAGGCTTAGGATATGCAATCCCTTCTAATACTGTTTCTAAAATTGTCTCTGATTTAATGGCTAATGGTTATGTCAAAAATAGAGCGACAATTGGTGTTAAAATCTCTAGTGTTACCCAATCAAACGGCATGTTTGAAGCTGGTATCTATATTGCTGAAGTAGTTGAGGATTCAGCGGCTGATAAGGCAGGATTACAGAAATACGATCGTATTGTAAGCTTCAATGGCGAAGAGATTACTACCTATTCAGAACTTTCAGCCTTACTATCTAAATGTTCAATTGGTGATGAAGTTACAATAGGAATTATTAGAGATTCTCAAGAATTAGAATTTACCTTAACTTTGCAAGCTGCAACTAATGAATAATAAGTAAAGACAAAAGGAATCGAATCGAGAATAAAAAACCTGCAATTCAAGAAAAGTTGCAGGTTTTTTAACGAATTGCAAATAAATTATTAAGCGTCTTCTTCAGCAAGTTTAGCTTTACGAGCAGCAATAACCTTTTCAGCAACGTTTTGAGGAGCAGCTTCATAACGATCAAATTCAATATGATAGCTACCTCTACCTTGAGTCATTGAACGTAGTTCAGTTGCATACTTACTCATCTCGGCCATTGGTACTTCGGCATCGACAATGATTTCATGATCTTCATTAACTTCGTTGCCCATAATAATGCCACGACGTTTAGAGAAGTCACCGATAATAGCACCAGTATATTCTTCAGGAGCTACTACTCTAACCTTACCAATTGGCTCTAAAAGAATAGGATTAGCATTCGGCATACCATTCTTATAAGCTAATCTAGCAGCTGATTTAAAGGCAATTTCTTTAGAGTCTACTTCATGATATGATCCATCATATAGTACCGCCTTAACACCAACTACCTTATAACCAGCTAGAACACCAGAATTCATACATTCTCGTAAGCTTTCTTCAACAGCTGGGAAGTATTGACGAGGAACAGCGCCACCGAATACTTCTTCTTCAAAGACCATATCTTCACTATCGGTTGGTTCAAATCTAATCCAAACGTGGCCATATTGTCCAGCACCACCGGTTTGTTTCTTGTGTTTACCTTCCGCTTGCGCTTTACCACGGATGGTCTCACGATATTGAACAGTTGGTTCGGTTGTTTCAACTTCAACCTTATATTTATTCTTTAATTTTGATAAAACAACATCAATATGTTGATCGCCTAAGGCATAAAGAACCTGTTCATTTGTTTCAGCATTCTTGACAAATTTCAAAGACTTATCTTCTTCTAATACTCTTTGGATCGCATTAGACATCTTATCTTCATCGGCTTTTGTCTTAGGCCAAATAGCTACTCCTAACATTGGTTCTGGGAACTCAATATCATCAAAGATAACTACTTTATCCTTACTACATAAAGTGTCATTAGTAGCAGTTACATCTAATTTAGTAACAGCGCCTAAATCACCAGTAAATAATTTACCAACTGCTTCTTGTTTATTACCCTTTACCACAAAGATTTGGGAAATCTTTTCTTCGCTATCTTTTTTGGGGTTGTAAACTAAAGAATCTGAAGTTAAAACACCGCTCATAATCTTTAAATAAGAGATCTTGCCAACGAAAGGATCGGCAACTGTCTTATAAACGAAAGCTGAGAAAGCTTCATTTTCATTAGTTTCTAAGATAACTTCATTACCCTTATCATCTTTTGCAGTAACTGTACCCTTTTCAGCATAATCAGGGAAGAATTCGCTAATTAAATCAAGTAAACGACTAACACCAATTCCCTTAGCAACTGCACCACAATATACTGGCCAAATATCACCATTACGAACACCAATTCTTAAACCCTTAGCAATTTCATTTTCATCAAATGATTCACCACTAAAGTATTTTTCCATTAATTCATCATCGGCCATCGCAATAGCTTCAGCAATCTCGCCATAATGTAATTCAACTTCATCTTTATAAGCTTCTGGTACTTCTTCTGGTTCACTTAAATTATCATAATACCAAGCCTTTTTACGTAAGATATTGATCGAACCAATAACCTCGCCCTTTTCAGTGATTGGAAGTTCAAATAAGAATACTTGTTTACCAAATTTATTTCTTAAATCTTCTAAAGTATCATTAAATTTCGCATTACTTTCATCTAACTTATTAATAAAGAAGATAGTTGGCAATTTCTTTTTCTTTAATAGTTTAACTGCCTTTTCAGTTCCAGATTCAACACCTTCCTTAGCGCTTACTACAACAACCGCATTATCAGCAATCGCTAAACCAGATGCCATCTCTCCTTCATAATCCAAATAACCGGGGGTATCAATAAAATTAATCTTTTTATTTTGCCATTCAACTGGATATAAGGCAGTATAAACAGATTGTTTACGTTTAACTTCTTCTTGGTCAAAGTCTAAAGTTAATTGAACATCCTTACCATTACCCATACGATCAATCGCCTTAGTTAAATATAGGCAGGCTTCAACTAAACTAGTCTTACCGCTACCCGCATGACCTAGCAAGGCAACGTTACGTATTTCATTAGCTAAATAGTCTTTCATCTTTTACTCCTTATTTCAAGACATCCTTCAATGTCGCTAAGTTTTCAGTTCTAACATAGTGAACTGCTTTATTGCCATTATTATCACAGACTTCTTTATCTGCACCCTTATGTAAAAGATAAATGACTAGATCTTCATAACCACCATAAGCTGCTCTCATTAAACATGTGCAACCATTATTATCTTGTTTATTGATATCAGCCTTAGCATTAATTAAATAATGAATAACATTTACTTGATAAGCCAATACTGCTTCCATTAATGCTGTACGTCCCTTATTATCACTCGCATCAACACTAGCACCAGCTTCAACAAGCAATTTAACTGTTTCTACTTCTCCTAAAAAAGCAGCACGCATCAAGGCAGTACGACCATTGTTGTCGTGTGAATTAGGATCAGCACCTGCTTCTAATAAATCCTTACAAATTTGTAGATTACCCTTTTTAGCAGCACCCATCAAAGCAGTCTTATTATTTTTATCACGTGCTCTAACATCGGCTCCATTTACTAACAATACTCTAACAATATCGCTGTAGCCTCTTTTTGCGGAACGCATCAAACCACTACGGCCATCACCGTTAACGCAGTTGACATCAGCCCCCTTAGCAATGCTGGCACATACCTTTGCATAATCACCACTGGCACATGCATCGAAGAATTCCTTGTTTACCGTATCCATAAATCTTTCCTCCTTTTCAGCAAACAAAAAGTGAACATAAGTCCACCTCAAAATAGTCGCAAACAAAGAGCGTTACGCCTTCGCGTAACTCAGCCACCGGTACTGTGACATTGCCTACGCTCTTCATTATTTCACCAACTTTCTTTTCTTTATTCTACTTATTTTTTTCTCTTTGTACAAGTAAGATTATTACAGGAATCAATGAAATTTAAGCGAAGATTATGAAAAATAATAATTTTTTTCTGAAAAGTATTGATTCTTGTTTTCAAAAACTTTAGTATTAACTTACAAGCAAGGAAAAGAAGAGTAGTCCTTAAGGAAAGTGTAGAGAGTCTCTGGGTGGTGAAAAGAGATCTGGATCTAAGGATGAAGATGGTCTTGGAGCTCTTAACTCCAATAGAGTTAAGCGGTAGCTACCGTTAAAAGGCGGAAGAATGATGGTTCTTCTTAAAGGTGCAATGCACGAAGTAAGGTGGTAACACGACAAGGTCGTCCTTAGGGCGACCTTTTATGTTTTTAGAGGTAAGTATGATTGAAATTAAAAATGTTAGTAAACGATTTGCAGATGATGTTCATGCGTTAAAGGATGTTTCTTTAACTATAAATGATGGTGAAATCTTTGGTATCGTTGGCTATTCAGGTGCAGGTAAAAGTACCTTAGTAAGGCTGTTAAACCAATTAGAAAAAAGTGATAGTGGTTCTATTCTTATTGATGATGTTGATATCAATAAACTAAAAGGTAAACAGCTACAAGACTTAAGAAAAAAGATGGGCATGATCTTTCAAAACTTCAACTTACTTTCTTCTAGAACCGTTAAAGAAAATATTGAACTGCCTTTAGAACTAGCTAAAGTAAGTAAACAAGAAAAAGAAGAAAGAAGTAAACAGTTATTAGAGTTAATAGGCTTAAGCGAAAAAAGTGACAATTACCCTTCTACTCTTTCAGGTGGCCAGAAACAAAGAGTAGCGATTGCTAGAGCTTTAGCTCTTAATCCTCCCTATCTTTTAAGTGATGAGGCAACCTCAGCCTTAGATCCTAAGACTGCTGATGATATTCTTTCTTTATTAAAAGAGATCAACAGTAAAACTAATGTCACAATCATTATGATTACCCATCAAATGGAAGCAGTACAAAAGATTTGTCATCGTTTAGCAGTTATGGCTAATGGTGAAGTAATTGAAGAAGGGAAAGTTGAAGATGTTTTCCGTAATCCCCAAAAAGATTTAACTAGACAATTAATTCAAGGAGTTGATACATCCTTAGATATTCAAAAAACTAAAGATGATTTAAGAAAAGAATATCCTGAAGGACACTTACTGCGTATTAGCTTTGATAATTCTAATTCCAATAAACCAATCATTTATTCTTTAGCTAAACAGTGTGAAGTACCCTTCAATATTGTCAGTGCTAATATCGTTAATACTCAGGCTGGTATTTTAGGAGTTATGTATTTACATATAGATAAAAGAGCCGAAGTAGCTCCTTTCATCGAATTATTAAAAGACAACAATGTCTTAGTGGAGGTTTTATGATAGCAATCTTACAAACAGTATATAAACCCTTATTAGAAACTTTATTTCTAACCTTTGTCCCTTTAATATTTGCCTCTATCTTTGGTTTAATTATTGGTACTTTAATCTTTATTAGCAGTGATAACTGCAATATTCTAGAAAATAAAAATACATTCTGGAAAGTACTTAATAAAATTAGCGATACCTTAGTAAATATCTTTAGAGCTGTACCTTATATTATTTTACTAATATGGCTAATCCCACTAGCAAAACTGTTAACTGGTCATATGTTAGGAGCTACAGCAGCTTTGCCTTCATTGATTGTTAGTGCTACTCCTTTTGTAGCCCGAATGTGTGTTCTGGCATTTAATGAAGTAGATAAAGGAGTTTTACAAGCAGGTAAGGCTATGGGGGCAAGCGTAAGCGAAATCATCTTTAAGGTTCTTTATCCCGAGGCTATGCCTGCTCTAGTTTCTGGAATTATTGTAACGGCAATAAATTTAATATCTTATAGTGCAATGGCAGGAGCTATTGGTGCCGGAGGTTTGGGTTTTACTGCTTACAATAATGGACTGGTAAGAACTAATTACCCTATTTTCTATACCACTGTTATTTTGATTGTAGCCTTGGTATTTCTAATTCAATATATTGGCGATAAGCTTGTTGAAAAAATTGATAAACGTTAAGGAGAGAAAAATGAAAAAAATTATTACACTTATTTGTTTAATCTTACTTACTGCTTGTGGCAGTTCTACTACTGATAATGGTGCTCAATTAGAAACTATCTCGGTCATTGCAACCTTAGAACCTCATTCAACTATCTTAGAGTTTGTTGAAGCACAATTAAACGAAAAAGGTTATACCTTAGATATCCAAGTAGTTGATGATTATTATATTCCTAATTTAGCTGTTAATGATGGTGAAGCAGATGCTAATTTCTTCCAACATATTCCCTTTTTTGAAGGAGAAGTAAATGATAAGGGTTATGATTTAGTTAATGTTGGTGGTGTTCATATTGAACCCTTTGGTTTTTATTCAAAAAGAATCAGTGATATTAGTCAGTTAGAAGAAGAAGCCACTATCGTTATTTCTAATTCGGTTGCTGATAACGGTAGAATTTTAAACATCCTTCAACAGTATGGCCTCATATCAATTAAAGAAGGTGTTGAAGTTGTTGATGCTACACTAAATGATATTGCAGAGAATCCTTTAAACTTACAATTTGTTGAAGTAAAACCAGAGCTTTTAACTTTGGCTTACGAAAATGATGAAGGAGATTTAATCGCTATTAATGGTAACTATGCTATTAGTGCTGGTTTAAATCCAACTAGTGATGCCGTTATTTTAGAAAAGGCTGATAGTGATAATCCTTATGTCAATATCTTGGTTTGTCGAAGCGAGGATCAAGATTCAGTCAAAATAAAAGCACTCATTGAGTGCTTACAAAGCGAAGAAACCAAAGCATTTATCCTTGAACATTATGCTGACGGTTCTGTTATTCCTAGTGAATAATTATTTATGCAATAAGGGTGATACTCTTTTGTATAAAAGAATAGTTATTAACGATAACAATAAAGCTTTAATAATATTGAATGGTGTTGTGCAATAAGCAACCAGTTTAGTGATGGAATCAATGTTTGGGAAAATAGCTTGGCCCATTTCAATAATTGCATCTTCGGGATAACCAGCAATATTAATATATGCCGGTATTACCACATAAACATTTAATAAAAAGCCCACTACAACTAAACATATACTTCCTAAAATTAAACCTTTGATAGCTTGTTTACGATGTTTATTTTTGAAATAAACATAGGCTGCTGGACAAGCCATAGCACAGCCACACACGAAGTTAGCTAATTCTCCTACATAAGCAGTAGTAGTTCCTTTGAATAATATCTTTAATAAGATTTTAATAAATTCAATTAAAACAGCTGCTAAAGGCCCCATCGCAAAACCACCAATTAAAACTGGTACCTCTGAAAAATCAAGCTTATAAAAAGGTGGCGCAATAAAAGGAAGTGGAAATTCTAAATACATTAGAATAAAGGCTAATACGGCCAAGATTGCAATCTTAGCCATATTTTTGGTGTTCAATAATCTTTTTTCTGACATATAACTTTCCTCCCAAAATAAAAAGGTTTATTGATAAACCTTAGGGACACTTATGAAAAAGTTTTAACTTCTTCCATCCTGACTCTACAGTCGGTATCGGAATTTCACCGATTCAGCATACGCTCGCGGACTTTACCGCCGGTCGGGAATTGCACCCAGCCCTGAAGTTTACGCATTAAATATAACACCACTTATTACTTGTGTAAATAAATATGCATATCAATAAACCATAATACTTAATTATTTTTAAATAAATATGAAGTCATCGACATTGAACCTAACTCACGATAATCATTAAAAACAGTAATCTTATCATCTTCTTCAACTGCTCCTAAAGCACTTAATAAAGGATAATAGTGTTCAAGACTAGGAATAGCTAATTCATAATTTTCGATTGCTTTAAAGTTTATTGGTTTATCAAAATTACGATTTAAGATGGCTTGTTTAATTGTTTCATCAAAAATATCAGCCCACTTATAACCATTTTGATTATCCCAATCTACCATTCTTAAATTATGAACAACATTGCCACTAGCAAATATCGTCGCCCCTTCTTGCCTTAAGCTTTTTAACTTTTCCCCTACTTCAAATTGAAGTTGAGGGTCAGCATCTATATTCGTGCTAATCATTACTACTGGTATATCAGCTTCTGGATACATATTAGCTAAAATAGACCAAATACCATGATCAATACCCCATTCATTATTTATTTCAGCTTTCCCTTTCAATAAATCTAAAACCTTATCAGCGTATTCAATTGAAGAAGTAGGCTCATATTTAACCTCATATAATTCCTGAGGAAAACCATACATATCAAATACTTGAGGATTATCATTAGCTCTTCTGACATATAATTTATCGGTTGTCCAATGGGCAGATATCGCAATAATAACTTTTGGTTTTGGTAAGCTCTTGCCTAAATCCTGCCATCCTTTTCTAGCTTTATTATCACCAATGGCATTCATCGGTGAACCATGTCCTGTAAAAATAACAACTCCTTTTTCCATTTTCGTTGCCTCCTTCTTTAGTATAAAAGAGTAGTTTAGAATGTAAATAAGGCAATTTTTTGTAATATAATTACATATTATAAAGCTACTTTATAAAGTAAAGTGAGGTTAAGATGAAAAGTTATGATGCAGTGTGTTTAAAAAGCATTAGAGGAGTAAGTGAAATCTTTAGTGGTAAATGGTGCTTTCTAGTAATCGAACAATTACATATAGGAAAAATGCGTTTTTCTGATTTACATAAGGCTTTAGATATTTCAACCAAATCTTTAACAGATACCTTAAGACATTTAGAAAAATACGGCATAATCAAAAGAGAAGCTATAGCTACTGTACCAGTTACTGTTGAATATTCATTAAGCGAAAAAGGTTTAGCCTTTGATGAAGTTCTACTAGCAATGAAAAAATGGGGAGAAGATTGGCTAGATAAATAGTTTGTTAATTAATTGTTTTCATCTATTTGTATAATCTGATCTCTTTCAACACTAATTACCCCATCTTCTAGGCGTAATTGTTGTAGCAGATCTTCAATTTCTTCTTCTGTTAAATCTTCTTTAATAGCTAAAGCGGCCATATTAAAGTTTTTATAATCATAGATTATTTCTAAATTATATTTAGCACACAAATAAGTTAATAATTCCTCTTTTTCTCTATCAAAAGCTAAGATTAANACTTTATTNGAATNNGTAGGACCCATTTCGTTATTATTATATTCATTCATAGAATGATTCTGTTTTAAATTAAGGCAAATTAGAGATACAAACACAATTAGTAAAACAAACACAATTGATATCAAAACCTTTTTAGCAAAGCAGTATTTTTTCATACAATATTATTTAATCAAATTTTAGAATCTAAACCACGGTGTGCAAAGTAATTTTATTAAAAATATCCGTCTATGTGCAAAGCAAAATATTATTTGAATATAATTCATTCTTCATTTTTATCACTTTGTAAATTTAATATTGCGAAGTCCATTATATATTGAATGCTTATCATATTATGTACTAATTGAGCGTATATAAAATTCATATTACTTAATGTCCTGGTCAAGATGATGTTGATTATGGATGGTTTATGATAAAAATAGTCTATACAGTTAATCTTATATCTATTTTTTCTAATTCTTTTTCTTTTAAAAACATCAACATATATATTGGCAAATAATTGATTATATCTTTTTTCTTTACATTAGTATCTGCAAAAACATACGCTTCTTTAATCTGAGAATCCTGTTGATTAGTTAATTTATTTAATGCGCTATGAATTTTGTAATCTTTTCCTGATTTTATTTCTATCGGTGATGGATAACCATCTTTATCTATCATAAAATCAACCTCTCCAACATTCTTCTTATTGTAATAGTACAAATTAAAACCGTTGCATAATAATTGCTGAGCAGCTGCATTTTCAAATAAAGCTCCATTGTTAATATCTTTATCCTTTTCTAATATTCTCATAATTACTTGATTTGGATAAAAGGAATTTAATAAGCCTACATCATTCATATATAGTTTGAATAAATTAGAGCTTCTATTTTGTTCTAGTGGAGAAGCGACATTTTCAATCGTGTAATTTGCAATAGCCACTCCTGAATCAATAAGCCACAAAAAGCTATTTTCGTAACGATCAAAACGAATCGGTTTATCGGCATTTGCAAATACAAAGCGTTTGTTTTGTTTGTTTAATTCAGACGGAATCCGATCATAAACGGCTTTTATTTTTAATTGATCTTTTTCGGGTGCATATTGCATAAAATCTAAATAATATAGATTAACAATATCTTTTTGAATTCTTCTTACTGTATAAACATCACCACTATCCAAATATTCTTGAACAGCTTGTGGCATACCGCCAACTATTAAATAACGATAAAATAAATCAATTAATTTATTATGAAAAAACTCATCAACTTCTGTTTTTTCTTCGTAATTTCTTCTTACACTTTCTAATATATCTTCATCAAATCCAGAAGCTAAACAAAATTCATAGAAATCGATTGGATACATATTTAAAATGCTTAAATAACCAACCGGGGCACTTCTTAAATTATTTAATTCAACTCCTAAAAGAGAGCCAGACAAAATATAACGATAAGAACCTTCATCAACTAAAAATTTTATCATCGTAATAATTTCTGGAACTTTTTGAACTTCATCCAAAAAGATAATAGATTTTCCTTTTACTAATTTATTTGCCGAAATAACTTTAAAACGCTCCAAAAGTTCATCGACCCCTTTAGCATTCTGAATCATTGCCACATATTCGGGATTCTCAATCATATTTAATTCTAAATAATAACTATCCCTGCTTTTGCAAAAGTTTCTAATACTTGTTGTTTTGCCAATTTGTCTTGCTCCGTTTATTAATAAAGCGTTTCGATTGGTATCAAACCACTCTTGAAGCTTGTTTTCTACAAGTCTCTTAATCATAAATTAGTTCCTCTTTATACAATTTTATGATTAAATTATACCATTTTTGTTACTTTTGTCAGCTTTTCTAACTATCTTTTTGTCACTTTTGTCATGTTTTCTAACTTTTGTCTAATTTTATATGCCAAAGCCTTTTATATTCTTTAGGTATTTGATTATCTTCTAATGTTTTTACATACTCCATTGAATCTCCGTGTTTAGCTTTAACAAACCTTTCAAATTCTTCATGTAGATTATCTTTAATATTTTCTTTTTTAATTTTTCTTTTAAAACCTAAAACTGTTAATTTCATAATTTTATAAACAAATAAATCGATTGCATATACTGATGTCTTATGATTAGCACTAACTAAAACATAATTTACATCTGCCTTGCCATGCTTTGCCAAAGCTTCTTGCAGTTCTATATCGTTTAAAGGACTAATAAAAATATGATGTTTTAATTTGTAATATAAGTAATTTGTTTCCTCACCCATAAAACCAGGTTTCTTAACACGAATAACACCATCATCGTAGGTGTTTATTTCTTGTAGGCTTGTTCCAAAGCCAAACAATAAAAAGAAAATACCATAGCCAATAAAAACAAGTGCAATTATTATAAAGATAATTGTTACTAGTGTTTTTAACCACTTTACACTTATAAATAAAATAATTTTTCTAAAGCTAAACAAAAGAATACATGCCCAAATAAAATTAAATAAGAGAAATAAAATTAAACGAACTTTCGGTCTAAATTTTAATTTTTTAGGCAAACGATATTCAATCGCCATAAGCAAAAACGAACCTAGAGCGGCTAGTGGCACAAAGACTTTAATGATGATATCTACAACAGGAAAAAGCTTTCTAATTGCATTATTAGGAAATTTCTTTCTTTTAGCTTCTAATTCATTATGATAATCTTCTGCCATCTTTTTAAGGTCTTCGTCTCTTTG
>Ga0065711_1003747_pt1 | contig 44967 bp, 36 predicted proteins | sample Hoacrofraction12_FD_59098 | JGI IMG/M metagenome (GOLD analysis project Ga0065711, IMG submission 59098) | Hoatzin crop microbial communities from Cojedes, Venezuela - Epithelial fraction 12 v2 (version 2) | ecosystem: Host-associated > Birds > Digestive system > Esophagus > Crop | place... | reverse complement strand
GAAGAAAATGAGCTTGAGATCTTCATCCTGAGTTTTTGTGTTCCCTCCTTGCCGTGGGAGGCAAAGGTGATTCCTGGCAAATACCAGTACCAAATTTAGGATATTATGGGCACAGATGGCACAGCATCTTTCACAGTCAAGGCAGCTTCACAGCTTGGACCTGTACTCTGGGCTTCTAACTTCTGCCTATAGAAACTTCAAGAAAACTGAGTGTATTTCCCCCAGAAGCAAGAGCTTTTCTATCTTTCAAGCCCTGATGCAATCCCATCACATCCAGGCAGCATATCACATCCTGGGGTGGAGCTGTGCTTAAACATGGGTGAGAAGACAAAGGTTTCGGGTGCCTTGGGACACGTCCTTGACCTCCACATGCTCCACCAGAAGACACGGGTGTTGTACCCACCAGCTTGCACAGATCTCCTGCATGCCCTGAGGAGCCCCAAGCAACACGAGATGCCTACACTTAGGTCACTGAACTGCTCCCGAGATATCACAGAGTTTGAGCTCTGCCATCTGTGCCCATAATATCCTAAATTTGGTACTGGTATTTGCCAGGAATCACCTTTGCCTCCCACGGCAAGGAGGGAACACAAAAACTCAGGATGAAGATCTCAAGCTCATTTTCTTCTGCTAGTGTTGGATATGGGGCATAGCTGGTTTTGACAACCCCATGGGAACAGAGAAATATGTTCCACAGCGATACACACTCTGAACAAGCAAGGGAGCTCGGCTGCTCGGTGGAGAAGGACATCTGGAGAAGGATGAGAGCAGAAGCCGACCTTTGCTGCTCTGAGCTGCTCCTAAAGGAGACCCTCGCTCGCTGGGAGCGGTGTGGGGAGGTCTGAATGCAGAGACCAAACATTAGGCAGCATGAATACCCTGTAATCATATGCCTCCCACCAATACGTCTAAAATCAGGACAGCTTCTGTGCGCTAATATTACAGGGCTGGGTACTAATATTTCATTTTTAAAGCAGGTCCTGCTTGCTTTTTCCTGGTCCCTTCCCTGCGAAGCTATGCTTGTTAGCGAAAGTGAAGAGACTTTTGATTTCTAAAGCCAATGTTAGAATGAGCATTTCCCCGTGAGAGCACCTGGTTCTCGTGTTTAATGAGTAAACACAAGGAAACAGAGGCTTGAAGAATGATTGTTCCCAACATCATTACTTCTGAACCCGACATTAAAGCAAAGTAAAAGACAACAGCACAGCAGTTCTTTGTTTTTCCACCACTCTTCCTAAAATATATCTTTAATGAGATGCATTTGAAGTCTAACATGGGGCCGTTCTCCTAGATTATAATTGATAAATCTTCCAAAGTGGTATGGGGAAAGGATTGTGTAATAATTACTTGTTTCTTTTGAGGAAATAAATAAAATATGAAAAATGTAATTACTAACCAGCAAAATGCAGTGAGCGGGTTTCCCGCCGCTCCGCCGAGCAGAATGTGCAGAGAGTCGGGATTTCAGCATCTCCCCCCGAGTGCAGCGTGACACGCAACGATGCTGCCGCTGCTCGTGTTTGTTTTCCAAGTGCCAACATTTCCAGTCAGAGTCACTGGTTCGTTTGAAGTCCTCGCATTTACTCCTGTGCCACAATTAATTTTTCTTAAAAAAGGAACAAATTGCTGTTCTTGTCGGGTGGGCGGTGCGGGAGTTGATTGCCATCAGAGCAGCAGGGAGGGCTGCTCCCAGGAGCCAGGGAGGAGGACGGGGCCAGCACGCATGGGTTCCCCAGGTTGGGGGGGTGATGGGGACCTATCCCCCCTGGCATGGTGGGAGCTGTGATATTCACTGCATGTGCTCGGCAGACGTGTGGTTTTCCCTGCACCCCAGCTCCTCCTTGCTCCACTCCTCGCAATCCCATGGGAATTAATTTCCAAATTTTGTGATAAAACCATGCTGTAGTTTCACTGAACACCATCTCCAGCAGAGCTCAGCCAGGGCAGTTCCCCATCCTAGTCTGTGCTGCGGGTTTACAGCCCTGATCCTGCCCTGGGAGAACCCCCACTGGCACATGCACCCCAAAAGACCGTAACAGTGGCTGCCAGAAAATGGTTATCAGGTCTCTGGCGCCTGTGCATCTCCGTGACGCAGCAGAGACCTGCTGGCCTCGCAGCTGCCAGGTTTACCACCTCCCTCTCCTTTCTCCAGAGCACAGTTCTTGCTCTGGCTGTTTTAGAGAGAGGCAAAACTTATTGCAAAGGTGCCTGAAGTCACTTCGACTGAGAAACTTGCAGTTTCTGATAAGATATGAAGCTTTTTCCTAAACTTTTAGCAACTGGTTCCACAGAGCAGCCTTGTCTCTGGGCTGGATCCAGTATCTACTGGGAACAAACCTCTTCTCCTCTATGTAACATGGAAAGGTCACGCTCCACCTCAGTCATTAATTGTTACCCACAAATGAAACTTTTGTTCAGCCCTAATCTAGTTCAAGTACAAGGTTTCTAATTCTCATATAAAGCTGTCAAATGTGTATTTATACACATATATCCATGCCTTCTAGACCTCTACCTTTTCTTGCATTTTTAACCATTGCTTTGAACAACAGCATGCAAATTTAATGAATTTAGAAGACTTCAAGCCAATTCTCGCCTTCCTAATTTTGTAAAATGTTATCGTAAATGTTTTACGGTGTTCGGAAAAAAGAAATCTTTCCTTAAAGTAACAATTTAAATTTTTCATGCATAATGAAGACCTTTATCTTATTCACAGTTGTCATTTTCTGTTTAGCCTCACAACACAATACTAATAAAAAAATGCAATCGGATTGCCTTCAGCAGTTTTGCTGATTTTAATGCATGATGCAGCTTTGTTCGTGTTATTCCTTTCTATAGAGCATCCTTAGATCTTTGTTCCCCAAAAACATCATTTATTGGTTTTTAGAAAGGGCAGGTTACCTACAGAGTATGCCTTCCCAAAGAAGAAAGCGTGACTTTTTGATTCAAATAGTATATGGTAAAATTCTAGCTAAAACAACTTAAATAGTAATATATATTTATAATTAGTAAATTACTGTAGTTTTCTGAGTTATTATCATTCACTTTGGTCCTGGCCTTGTAAACTCCATTCTGATTAACACCAGAGAGCAATTTTCAGCAAAGTGGTATAAAGTATTTCTCTATGAGACCAAAGACAGACTGCAGTGCCGTGCCAGACACGCTGTAGGCAAACACTTCCCAAGCAGTGCAAACCTTTCTTGGTTGAGATTCCTCCTCATTCACTGGTCAAGAGGAGTGTTTGTCTCTGAATAAGGCTGAAAGGCCCTGAAAACTCTTGCCCTCAACCCAAGCTGGTGATGAATCCTGGAGTGACCGAGACACGGGGCAGGACACGCAGCCTGGGCGCAGGGCAAGCAGCACTCCTGGGAATGGTCTCGGGGACAGCAAATCCCCCGGGACCAAGGCAGCTCCCTGCAGTGCTGAGGAGAAGAAATGGATCTGTTGGGACTCCCCTTTGAACAGATTTGCAGCTTTCCACACTCCGGGCTCAAAAGTGCATCTCTTTCAAGTTCCCAGGCAGCAGATTTTCTCTCCAGCTTTCGCTTTTGAGAATTCTAGGAGCATCTTCCATTAAATACAAAGATGTTTAGCCTTTTAACCCTCTAAATGTGATACCACAGGCTTTAGTGATCTATTGTCAGTTAAATTCACCCTCTACACCCTCTACTACAACCTCTCTCTTGTATTTTCTTCCCTGCTGTGTGCACTTATTCCTGCATTGAAAATATGCTCTTAGACTAATACACACTGTTGGTTATTTTTAGGTATCAAAGACTTTTTTCTCAAGATCTTTCTTCATTAATTCGCTAATTCACGTTTTTGTCTTGATCCCATATGCCCCATGCTCTTTACTGTCTCTTAACCCTGATGCTCAAAAGGTGTCAGCACAGATTAACAGGGAGTCTGATAGTTTCTGGAGAGCAGCATTTCATGTTCTCCTGCATCCTTTTAATAAGGTTTAAACTCTTGTGGCCTTCTGTTTAAGTTCGGTTTGAAAATAGCCAACAATCCTCAAATGAAAGACCAAATAAAACACATCAGCATCCCTTTTTTCTATTTCGACACACATTCTAAATATGCAGCAATGCAATAGGACGCAGACAAGAAAAACATTTTAATGTGAAAGTCTTGCCCCTTCTATTGGTTCCATAAATAATTTTGCTTGAGCTGCTCAGTGAAAAGAGAGGAATCATAATGGCATGGCACAGAAAACCCTCTCGTCTCTTCTCCTGAGTGGCAAAGTAAAGTATTGAGGGCAAGAAGTGCGTGCTGCGGAAGATGTGCTGCAGACCTCTGGCATGGACATCTCTGCAAATCCACAGTAATAGATCCCAAACCAAAAACTCAAATGCTTCTCCGCTCCGGTGTTTTCACTGTTCAGTCCTAGCAGTGTCTCTGAACTTGCAGCTCGAGTCCCTCTCAAATCTCAACCTAGTCCCAAATCATACATTATTGTAAAAACTGTAACTCTATCCCCTATAGATCGCCTGCCCCAGTAATAGCTTTTTATTCCCAATTGCGTTTCCCATGCCAGAATGAGCAAAGGCTGAGCCAGCAGTCAGAGCAAGGGATTGAGAGCTGGGAGTCTGGGGTCTAATCCCAGCTCAGCTCCTCATATATTTTGGGAAAACACTTTACTTATCTATCAGGTGGCACTTCTTTATGCTGAGACTTAGTTCATGATAGTTTGCAAATGGCTTTGAAGTCCCTAACTGAAAAGTACTGTAAGAGGTCAGAGTATAATTACAAAATAGCTAATAACTTCTTCTTCTTTTCTATTACTGGGCCTAGCTTAAGAAAAATAAATTAGACTAAAACCTTGGGAATCTCAGACGACTTATGAGAAACCTGAACTGGCACAAGTCTTTCCCGTATGGATGTCCCAGTGACCAAAGCCGACGGGAGCAGACCTGAAACTGTTATCTCCTCTGAAAGTTTCAGGATGTCTCTCAAGTCAGAGAGACCAAAGAGGCTGCAAGCAATGCCAAGTCGCTTTGCCTTTAGGAAAGTGGCCAGCAATGGCAGAGTTGTACAGCCTTGGGAAGAAAGAGCAGATTCAGAGGGTACTTCTGCCATTATTTCATGGTTTGAGCAATGCCTTGGCAGTGATGGTGAAGGACCTGACCAGAGAGACCAAAAGAGTTCGGCACGAGGCAGTTGGGTAAGCCCAGGGTCCCTGTCTGTGCAGCCGGCACACAGAAGCTGCCCAGGACACACTGGTGTTGTGGGGAAAATGTATCCTCAGAAAGCACCAGTAGCTTTCTGGAGCGGTGGAGACCAGAAGGCTTACTCCATCCTCAAGCCTAACGGTGAACGCTTTGGGAAGACCATACTGATGCGGGGCGAGGGAAGCAAGGGTTTGCTGCAGCCCTGCCCTCCTCCACCGAGCCGCTGTTTTTGAGTGCCCGCGTTATGTTTTCTGTTCGTATCCAAAAAAGAGAAGAACAAGTCAGTTTATGCTAAGCAGTACATCCTTGTCACCCCACCTCTGCCAATCACCAGATGAAAGGAGTCATTATTTTAAGACCCCTGCAGCTGTCTGTCTGTCTTTTGTAATGAACTCATGAGCAACAGCGATCGTCATGGCACTGTTAATTGGAGCACCCACTGTGCCGGCTTCTGAAAGGCAGTTGTTTGTGTCACACGAGTGTTTCTTCTTCCAGCAGGCTTGGTTTACAGACAGACGTGCACGTCTGCACATATTTGGATCCAGGTGGCTCCAGAAAGCCAGGCCGGGCTCCTTTGGGAGCTTTCTCAGTGCAATGTCTTCCAGAAACCGGCTCTGCGTCTCCTCCCGGGGCTCCAGGAAGGAGGCTGGGGTTGACAAGGTGTCCCATTATCTTTATGGAAACCAGTGCAGCTGGCCACCCAAGCACTTTAGCTTCTGACTAGCTTCTACCTGCAGCAATAAGCTCAATCAGGTAATTAATACCAGCCTTTACTACCTGCACTACTAGAACTGCTAAGGAGAAGACGGTTTTGTTAGTTTTTAAAGAGCTTTCATGTGGTTACTGGGGCTTATGAAAAAAAATTCTCACCCCCCCCGATAGCCGTCTGTACAATTTGCTTTGAATTTTCCTCCTCCCCCTACCCCCCTTCCATGACTTGCAGGCTTTTAAGTCATGTAACATTTCGACATGGCACTGGGAGAACAGGGAAAGAACAGAATCATCACAAAGATGTTTGAAAACCCAACAAAACTCATCAGCAGCGGTGCTGAGTTAGTTAGCGGCTTTGTTTAGTTTGATTTCATCTTGAAATTTATTTCCCAGAGGAAACTCGGCTTCAAGATGCTGCATCTGGTTTTCGGGTAGGGATGGTCCAGCTCTTTCTCTCCCCCCCACCAAGAAGCAAGAAAAAGTAAAAAGCCCAAACCTGTGGTTCTCCAGAGGGAGTTCAATATGGCAGCTGGCCCAAGCTACCTGTCTAGTCAGTCACTGAGCCTTAAATTAGGAAAACAATGTGTTTCTTCACCCCATTCCCATCCCCACTTTGCCTCTTCTTCCTTTGGTCTCAATCACTGGGCCACCCCATGCTATGCTTGCAGCGCAGCAAGGACAGAATCTAAAGATTTCATTTTTATTTAAGTCATTTGGTCTACTATTTCCTATCAGCCCCCTTGAGACCCTCAGAGGTGTCTACTTAATGGATAACCGATAGCTCAAGGGCTTGGGTCACCTTCAAAGAACTAAACTGTACTCAAGACAGCCTACACAGAAGATCAGGTCTGGAACGGCACTCTGGAACTTTGAACTTCAGCTTGAAGTAACTTTCCCTGCAGGAATGCTTAGCCAAACGCACAAGTACTGGAGGTACTTCATCCCACGTGATGCACAAATCCAATAAACTACGACAACATCAGCTCCATCTTCTAGTTTGATGAATACGTCCCACTGTTGGAATGAGCAGCTCTTTGCTCCTCTGTGGCTTGTGGTTGGGAAGGGATGCTGTCCCCTGGGATGAAGTTTGGAGATGGGAAAAGGGTGCTGGGAAGAGAGGTTTTACCTCTTGTGGAGTGAAGTGAAGGCCTCGGACTGACACGGCTGGAAGCCCAGAGAGGATTCGTCACACATGCGCTCCTGCACTGGGACCAGCAAGCTATGAGCCTCCTCGCAGAAGGGAAACATCAGCCCTTGGGTGCCAAGTGAGACACCGAGTTTGACTCATTAGGAGTGGGATCCTACAGACAGGCAGCAAAATTTAATAAAAGCTTAAGTACAGGTAACCTGTGTTATGTTTTGCAGTGAATTTCTTCCAACGATTCTTATGCTTTTCCCAGTAACTTGTTGATTGTCTTGAATCCAGCTTTGAGTGATATTCAGTCATCATTTACAGGCTTGAAGTGATAGAAAATCTACCATACATCTGAAAAGGATGTTGTGATGATTAACTATGCTCTTTACAAAAGCTTTTCTACTTATTTTTGCTTTGACCTTTAGTAGTTCCAGCTTACCGGGTCTTGCTATTCTTTTGTCTGCAAGTATAAAGGACCCTCCAACTAGAATTGATTACTGCGAATAAAGGGACCTTCTGCCATCTTTACTACTTCAAAATGAGAACAAGGTGATTTCTCAGCAGTATAATCAAGGGGAGCCAGATGTGACTAGTTGCCATCTTGCAGAAGGAGCACAGCTGGATCCAAACACACACACCTGCTGATGCAGCACAGCTTTCACAAGCCTAAGTACGGGCACAAAAACCATGAATGGAGAGGAAAGAGGAGCTGCCTTTAGCCCTAGCATTTGCTTTTACCGTGTCTGAATTTCATGCAAGTTTGTCAGGTTGCGGGTGATTTATTCCCCCTCCAGCTTGCAAGACAGGAGCAGCATTTCCGAGAGCAGCCCAGAAGTGCAGCGAGTGGAACTGCCCCTCTCCAGGCCTGGGGAGAGATGGCAGGAGTTCAGGAGGAGTGAGGAAATCAGTGCTACAACTCTGAAGTGATCAGAAAGCCACAAATTACAGCTCAAGAAGGGATGTCTGGACCTGAGCACACAAGGGGTTTTGTTTGGGTTTTCTTTTTCTTGTTGTTGTTTTGGACTATTTATGAGCTAGCACAAGTTGTCTCCTTTCTGAAAGCAGGCTTAGCTGTCAAGGGACAGGATGAAAGCTGGAAGTCAAGGCTGACAGTGCCTTTCCCTAGTGTTTTAGGAACAGAAAAAAATATGTAGAGTCTGTACAGGGAACAAGAGAGTTATTCTAGCCCTGCACATCAACTGGACTAGGACCATGCTGCCTTCCCCCTTGCCACCAAGGGAAGATACGGCAAGGTTGGGATGGTGTAGTTGAGACCTTGGTCGGAAGGAACGCATCACTCAAAAGCAGCAGTGGGAAAGACTCTATTTTCAATTCTCAATAAAGCATTCATTTTGAAATAAAAGTTTGTTATTTCCTGAGGGTCAGGTTAAGATCAAATGTATTAAATGTCTGTCAGCCAAATCTGACCTTACTTTGAGAGAACATTCAGGCACACATTCTTCTGAAGTGTTTAGACGAATACGTGAGACATCAGATTTCCCAAATGTCTGCCTTATCTAAACTAAAGCCCGTTTATTTCAGTGGAACCAAAGAACCTTTCTGTAAATCCCGCAAGGCGTCTTGTGATTGTTTAGGCACATCAATACCTTTAAAATTGTGTGCCCACAGCTAGGATCCATCTTGCCACATGCAAGCCAGGCTTTTGGTCTTTGCCAGTCACATAGGCAACTCCTATAATCAGTGGAGAGTGGATATCGCTGCGGGGCATCTCCTCCAACCTCCCTTGGACATCAATCTAGGGACTGAAGTGCTCTCCCTTCAGGGCACTATGTCTGTCTATCCATTGCAGAGGCAGTTGAGATGTCTAATTTCATCTGCTTAAAAGTCAGGTTCTGTTTAAGTTAAATGAAACAGATCCGACCCTCCACAACTACAATGTAGAGATGAGTAAGTCGTGCTGGAAACGTACTGGAAGTCTTTTTCTGAATTTGCGAATAGGAAAGTGGGATAGCACACAAGGTGCTTTGGGTTGGCACGTTGCAGGAATGCTCGGAGTTTACCAGCAGGCAGGTTCTCCAGTAATGAAGCTTGAAGTTGAACCCCTTGATGTACCCAAAAGCAATTTTCAGATCAAGTATTTTAAGTATTTTGTTAGTCACCTAAGTCACTCAGGAGGAGAAGGAAAAGATACCATATGACAGAGCTAATTTGCTAACACTGATGGAATGATGAAGATTAACTCTTTCAGAATAACCAGAGAGAAGAAGAAGTTTGGAATAATAAACAGAGGTGATATTCTCTGTAACTGACAATCTGGATCTATGTTGCCTCTGCTGAGTCATTCTGGTAAGCTCTCTGCTTCAAGGAAAAAGTTCAGCTTCTTTTCTTTAGACATCAGCTACAGCCTCAGAGCAACCAGCTCGACTGGGAAGTGAAAGCAGTGGGGAATTGTGGCTCACTCTGAAGCCATGGAGCAGCAGAGGATCACCTCAAGGAACATGCCAGCAAGTTAGCAACGCTCCCCAGAAAAGGCCACTCTAACAACACAATATCATCCATCACGCCCTCCCGAGGACAGCTTTATGGCTGTTAGGAACCAGACTGGTAATTACAACACAGAAATATAGCACACGGAGTATTCGGAGACCAAATGGTACGGGGAGCCAGCAGCCTGCGGGCAGGCATTTGCATTTCCATTTTCAATGTGAGCAGGGGCTGGTTCTGCTCCCGTGCTGGCCTAGCTCTGGAGTTTTTAAGCTAAAGTCATCGCAGCTACACTTACTATAAGGGGCAAAAGGTGCAGGTTCAGAAAGCCCGAATGCTAAACTCAAAGGCACATCCCTGTGACTTGCTGTGCCACATAGAAACAGCTCCCTGAAACTTGGCTGGGAGCAAAGCCTCACACCTTGCCGGAGGCGGTGTGGTGGGATGGGGACTGGGGGGACCTCTCCCTCACCCCACAACATTAACCATGCACCGGGCCTGGAAAAACAAACGGAAATGCTCTCCTTTTAGCTCTACTGCTGGTCACACTTGTTTGCATAGAATGCATTGCTCTGAGCAGTAGCTTTAGATCCAGCCCTGGCCCCAGGAGGCTGTTCCAGGATCTCCCTCCATGCACAGGGACCTGCAGAGTCTGGGGAAGCCAATGCCGGTGACTGTACTTCCATCTTGATTCATAAGATCCCCATTAATTATGGCTTTGTAGGGAGGTTGCCAATGGAAAACAATTTCACTGATGCGAGAGCTCTATCTTTCTCCATCCCTTCCTCTTATGCTTCAAAGATAGGCCAAATGAACTGGTAGCAAATGAAGCTATCAGCTTCTAATTATTCCCCAAACCCTTGGCTCTTTCTGCATAAAGGGCGTTAAATTCTCCCTGGGAAGGTAACAGAGCATGGATCCCAACAGGAAAACAGCCAAGAACGCAAGAATTTTGCAATATGTGAGAAGGGCCTGAGACCCTGCACATCAATATTTGGAAGTCTGTCCAAAATCTTGAATTTTAAACTTAGCTCCAAACATAGCACATACAGATCGGAATCTGTTTTGTCTCTTGCAAAATACATGTTCTGCAAATTTTATTATTTATTTATCTCATTTGTTTCCTTTGGTCATCCTAGACACGGCATGGGAATTCTTTTCAGAGAAGATTCTGGGTAGCTGTAATTAGATGTGGAAGCTTCCCAAGGCACCACTGGCATTCACCACAGTGGCAGCCAACGTAAGCAGCAGCTCCCCAGTGCAAAGGGATGAAACCACAGCACCTGCCCGACGCAGCCTCTGCAGTGACTTCTGCGGCAAGACAGGCTTTGCAGTGCCCACCAGCTCCGAGACCAGGTCCTTCACACCAGCGTACAACGCAGCTGCAGACAGATGGATGCTGGACAGTCCACACAGGATGTAGTCTATTCCTCTAACGTGTATTTCTTGAGTAACTGTCATGTTATCTTTGGTTTTCATCAGGACTTCTAAGTACATGTAAGGTTAACTGCCTCTTCAGTATTCATGACTTGCCTATTTTGGCAAGATTGTGGCTTATCCTATGGCTTGATCGCTGCAAGAATCTGCCCGACATACTGATGGCTTCCAGGGCAGCTGGAAAGCACAGTAAACCTTGTCAAATACCAGCTAAGGACATCACTTCTGTTCCCGGTCCTTTCTTAATTTTTCCGGTACTAGAATCAAGAACACTTTGACTCCTCGGAGCAAAGTATAACCTCAGAGGTCTGCAAAGCTTCCCGAAGAGAAACAGGGCTGCTTGAAAGGCTTGTTGGAGAAGGGTAAAGGACTAGCGTGAAATGTCGGTGGCAGCTCGCCCAGGTCTGTCGGGAGGAGCCCCAGGCTGGGCAGATGCACGGCTCAGGGGTGTGCTGGAATTACAGCAGCAACTACACCAGGCAGAACAAAACCTAAAGCAGATGAGGAAAAGTGATCTGGTCTTTGGCTGCCCAAGAAAACAAACGGAGATCCCAGGACACAGCTTTAGCTCAGACACTTAAGAAAAGCCCGCGTGGTCTGGGAGCCTAGCACAGCATGAAGAGGCCAAGAGCATTGGCTGCAGCATGGGCTGTGCTGAAGAGCACAAGTAGCATCTCCCTCATCCCAAACCTGGCACCAACACCCACAAACTCAACAGCCGGCCAGCTCTCGCTCCGCTCCCAACAGGAACGGCTGGCAACTCGTCTTTTCCCAGGCCTTTGGTACAACTGAAGCAACTGCTTCGTTTTATTTTGTTGTTCCCATGATATCACTAGTTGATTGTAACCAGCAAAATTTCTCTCGCTGTGGCTCCAAGGGCTGGAGCCAGCCCGGGGGCAGTGAGCATGCTTGTGTCTCATGGCTCCACGTTAGCCAATGTGCCTTGAAAATGTTTGCATTTAAAAACTCCTGCACTCGGGCAAATTGCTTTTTTCTAGCGATGAGATCAGTTGACAGACATCTTGGGTCCAAGGCACAGAGGAGAAGGAAGTCTTGGCATGGTCACAAGGAAAAGCCAGAAAGCTGCATTCAGTGTGCTCAAAACCACCCAAACCCAGGCTGAGGAGGTGCAGATAGAAGTGTCAACATGCATCTGTGGTAGGCAAAAGTCTTGCATGGAACACAAAACTAATGAGATCTACTCAACAGTCACGCATTCGGCATGAAAAAAGGCATCCTTTGAAGACTTGGATTACAGTTCCATCACCCAGGGGACAAAATAAAGGGTGCTGGTTAAAGTGGGTGCTCCATCCCATTGGATTGCAATGAGAGTGCACTCAACTCATGCTTTGGTTGCCTCAGCTGTGCAAGGGGGAACAGCTACAATTGGCAGTAGAAGATTATTGTATTAGTATTTGTAATTCCTTGGAGAGTCTCAGATCACAAGTACCACTAACGGAGGGCAAAGCATTACATTAGCCAGAGGCAGTTGTTATCCTCCGGCTCCTGAGATCTCTCGCAGGTGATGTCCAAACTCTGTTCCATGCACGGGTTGTTCCTGCCACTATTTATCCTTTCTTCTGCATTTCCCCTAACTGAAAACTGGAAGGATGAACTGCCAAGTTCCTGCATTCAGAGGAATCCACGTTCTTGCTAAGCAGATGCAGCTTAGACCTGCCCCCATCTCTCCCTTGCTGCTCGCTTATCAGTGAACTGAACCTACTTTAATACAGGCACAAGAAAGGGAAGAGGCTTGAGCTGGAACATGGGTTCAGTCTGATGCTTAGATCCTGAGAATGGAAAACTCGGAGTCCCTGAAGAGGAGAGAGGCTGGGTTGTGGTTTCTAGAGGGAGAAATTTAATACAAGCTTGTAAAGTAAACAAACTGCAACCTCATCCCTACGTCTAGCGTGTGAGAATCTACAGTCCCAGGCAGCGAGAAAGAAGTTCTGCCTTTAACAGGTGCTGGAGTGAGGAGCAAAGTGAAACCAGATGCGAGGCCAGGCTGGCTGGTGGGCATGGCGTGCCAGCCTCCCCGCACGCCGCTGCTCCTTGGCAAGGGTCGGGCAGCCGCTCGCTCGCTGCCATGGATGGGGATGCTGTCTCCTGCATCCTCCCCGCTGAGTGGGACCCAGCCCTGCCGCGCTGGTGGGTGGGGTAGGAGGCAGCTCTGAGGGGCAGGGACAGGAAATTTCCCTAAATCCTCTTTAATCCCTAAGGACACTCATGTGTCACAAAGCAAGAACCGGCCGCAGAGCACCATTGTGTGCTTAAAAAAAAAAATACCCACCACTAACTTACCCTGCTGTAAAAAAATGGAGCTGAAACCATCCCAGAAGCCCAGCGTTTTAAGTCAGTGGCCAGCTCTGTAAAGTGCTGGTCCTGGGTTTTAATTTCCTGAAGCGTCTCATTTCTCTCCCTCGCAAAAGGGAGCCGGAAAAATCCTCTTTCTCTCCCTCTCACATTTGCTCTTTGAGTAAGGCCATACCTTACAATTATTCAGGGAAACATTATGTTGACATTATTGTTTAGAAAACAAAAAAGGTTTTTTAAAGCTAGAAGAGTAACATTGTGACCATATAGCACTAGTGGATGATTAAAAATTTAGATGACTGCCTTTGAAACAATAAAAAGCTTTCGAAGCTTCTTAATGAGCAGCTATCAGAAATAAAGCATTTAAAACTTCAGAAAGTGCCTCTGTGGAAATTTCATTGTCTTTGATGCTGTAAAATAACTGCAGGGTGGATTCATTTCAAGTTCTTTTTAGCATACTGGTCGTTTAGAAATATTGCGAGATATCTTTCTTAGCAATATGTGGGGAAAACAATGTCTTGGTCGCTTTCATTTATCTGCAATTTGACAGGAGTGCAGTTTATTAACTTGAAAAGAGACAGATACATTATCTGAAACACAGAGAGTATAGTGGGTATTGCCTTCTTTTTATACCAGTGGGAGTCCATGACACTTTGAACTTGCTCACCATTAAACGCCTTCCTGAGTTGTTGAAGAGGCCTTTAAAAAGGGAGCCTGTGCATTTATGATGTAAATTCGTTATTTTGACAGTCTTTGAAATCTGTCATATTCACGTCCAATTTAATGCACCACAAAAATTCTTTTCTTTTAAAATACTTTTCTTTTAAGATTTCAAAGCCATTTTCATGTAGAAAACTATTGTTATACCTAATATATCCTGAAAGTGTTTTAGCAAAGGAACTTATATGATTCTGTTTTAAGTCATGTCAGGTTTTAAAACCTGTCATTTCTTCAAATAAGCTTTGACCATACTATCTTTTTTTTCATTAGTTAAAGTGCACTTGATTTCCATGGATACAATTAGTCAGAATATATGCTATAGTATCATCACCGGATCAAGTGGGGTTCTTTCAGGCTGTATTCGGCAGAGCAATTGCCCACATATCTGAGATCAATACAGACCAGCACACAGGTAGACGGACGCCGAGAGACCAGGGCTGGCTGGGAAAGTCGAGAATTGTACTGAAGTACAGTGTATTTAACAAGAACATGGACCAGTGGGAAAATTAAACCCCTCCTTTTAAAATCATGAGCTCTGAGTATTTACTCTAAACATGGAGTGGGGTGAGGAGGAGCAGGACAGGAGGGGGGCTGTGCAGCATCTGATGAAATCCAAGTTCAGTTTAATTCTGGTTGAATCCAAGCCTCATACATTTCAACTCAATCTTCAATCCAAACAAACCTCCTTAGGCTCGCTAATCCTTATTACACAGTGGATTTTAGCTGTACCTGCACTTCTTTATCAGTTTGCAAGATATTTTCAGCCGGTACAGAGGTCTTCATGCAGCTCCGCTTCAAAGCGGTATATAGAGGAGGTTCTGTACAGAGTTTCAGAGAGTGTTTGCAGATGCCTTATCACTTTGGGAGAGGAGGTTGGTGGGCAGGGGGAACATATTTCTCCAAAGCAGCACAGAACCATCCTAATCTATGGAAACGATCAAATAAGAGTTTCAAAGATCTCCTACTACAAAGGTAGGCATTAAGCTCACTGGTTGCCAGCTCAGACTCCTGGGCCGTTTTGGAATACAAGAAAATGTATCTGTTATATGAAGGAACCTTCCACTAACGGTTTAAGCACCATTTCACATGTCCCCAGTGGCTGGGTTTAAAACGCAGTGTATCATGAGTGACATAAACCAGGAGAATCATTACTTCGGTGGCATTTAACCCTATAATTGGGTGGTTTTTTGGGGCTCAGATTTTATAAGGTCACCCTATTATTTCCTTTGCTGGCTGGCTTGTGATGGTGCTCTCATGTTATTCCTCTCTTCCATCACAAGGAATGATACTGCAGGGCTGAAAGGGCAAAAGATTTGTAAGGACTGTCCTTTCCCACACTGTGACTGTCTGAAAGCTTCAACTAGTCAAAGGCTGAGCGTAAACGTGTTTTAGATGGTGTCTCTGGGGCAGAAATCCCACCTGGTCTAGGGGTAGGAAAAAACTGTGAGGATCTGATCATTTTATAGCTAGATCACCTTGTCCCTCTGCAAAGGTAGAATATACTTTCCTGATGGAGCTTATATCAGATATTAAGTCAATACTACAATTGATGTCAGCAAAAAAGGCCATTAAATCTCACAACTTGAAAAAGGCAGCTTGATCCTTGAAGCAGGGAATCCTGCAGCGCTTGCTGCCTGCTAACCCGATGGCCTGGCTGTGTTCGTTCACAGAATCCATTTCTGCTATCATTTCCCTGAGTTCTGGATTTCGTTGGCATGAGCAAAACCTTGGTCCGCATGAGAAAATACTTTGAAATGGTGCCTAATTGACTTGGGTCTGGTTCAGAATATAGTATGCCACATAGACCACCATAACATCAGAGGGAGAAAGGATGTCCCCATGTTTGGCTTAAACTACAGGGTATTTCCTTTGCTGAAAGCATTTTAATCACACCTAAGTATAGGTTTGCTGTGGCAAAAAAGACCGACCCATTCCAGTTGTTGATTTTTCCCACAGAAGGAAAATTCTGTAAGGCAGCCCAGCCAGGGAAACGTCCAAGGGTTCGTTGCACCAACTGCATTGACTTCACCAGCCTTATCGTATCTCTCCTTTTTTGTTCTGCACTCCCACAGTGAAAGACATGTTTCTGTGGTCTGAGAAAGTATGATTTCCATCCAAGTTTGGTAATATTAAACTTAGTCACTGGTATGTACGCTCCCACCTCTTCTCCCTGGGTTTTATGCCCTTTCTCCTTACTTCCCCCTTGCCAATTAGTGCTAGTTAGTTCCAGTAGTGCCTCCCTGGTAGAGATGAAACAGGACTCAGTTGTTACGAACATTAAAAAAAGTCATTTCAAGGACACTACTGAAGACAGACAAAACTCATGGTTCTCTTGAGAATGCCTGCCCTGCACAGCAGAGCCCATCTGCACCCATCTTCATGCCTCACTTTCCTTAGATGAGCTAATCACTTATTTAATGGCTATCATTGTAAAACATGACTGTTGGTTTTCAATGTCTCAATTTTTGGTCAGGTGAATGTCAGACACCTAGCATTCTCAGTAAGATTTGAGTAGCCTCTGTGAAAACCAGAGCCCCAAATCTAAGCAATCAAACACTGCATTTGGAAATCCACACCAACAGCTACCATTACAAACTAATCAAGGGCCTGATCCTGTTACATCAACAGCTCAGTGATAACACCACCTGGTTTTAGGCTGATTCTGGAAAAAATGAAGCTGCAAACTATGCTATTCGTGTACATTGCCATGGTTGGAATTACTAAGAAATCAAAGTTGTGCCTGGGCATGCAGAAACCCATCATCAACAGCTGTTTCAGTCACCATCTCCATTGCACAGCATGTACAAGAAACTTGCTCTTTTTTATCTTTCGCTTCCCATGAAACAGTAGTGATTTGCTTACAAATATCAGCAAGAGAGAGGAGGAGAAAGGATGGAAGAATCTCAAGTTAAGCCACTCTGATAAATCATACAGCAGGAGAAAGGACGAGAACTGTGAAAGAGCACAAAAGCACAGTCCTTCAAGAAAGCCAAGTGAAAACCCAGTCATCTCATGACACATTGTAGATCATTCTCACACACTTGTGTGCACACAGCAGCACAAACACCTAAATGACAATTATGTCCCAGCTGATGCCAGTCTCATTTCTAAACTTTTGAGATACCACCTCTGGGAATAGTCATGAAATCAGAATTTTGTTGGAATGAGGTTTCAGTGATAATTCCATTTGGACAAAGCTAGTTAGTGAATCACACACACACGTCAGAAAGGATGGAAAGAACTTTCTCCCATGCAGCTTGAGCCATCATTCCTCTTCTGCCTCACACAAGAGGGGCTGTCAGCTCATGTGTATCGCCTTGTGGCAACTGACATGTTATCCACGACAACAGGAGCTGTTCCGTACATGCCCAGGTCCAAACTGGTTTGGACTGAGGTGTTAAACCCACTGCCTTCACCCTTACTTGAGAATTGACTGCAAGTGCAGAGCTCTTTAGAGTAATGTTTTGGCAAGAAACCCGACTTAATAGGCAGGCTGCTGAATCCTGCACTCCCTGCAATTTCTAAATGGCTTGCAGGCATAGCCAACGTCCTGCCCTGAAGGGAAAACCAGCTGCTTCCAGGCAAACACACAAGGAACAAACGTTATCCTGTAGCCCTATGTCCCAGACTTGCAGCCCCGATCCAAAGTCCTGTACTTCACATTGGCACTTCTGGGACTGGAAGGAACAATGACTTGCACTCACTTAGGAAAGAGCTGTTCATCTCAATGCAAATATTGCTCAATTATGTGAAAGGGCTCAGTGCCTCGGACACATGGATGCAACAATTCATGAAGGAACCCAAACAAGGCAAGATCAAGGAATCCTGATCAGTTGTGCAATATCAGACAAAGAACAAATATAAAGCGTCACCAAGGAACATCACGGCATTGGGAGATACGCCAGGACGTGCTGATATAGAAGCTTAACCATGCCTAAGGGGAACTGTGAAAGAGAACGTTGTGGCATGGAACTGCCCCGCGCACACTGCTCGCAGCTTCGCGCTCCTTCCCTTGCTCGTCTCCCCCTTGCCACCTGCGTGCAGATGCAGGCGCCTGGCCCAGCTGCCTGCAGGGATGCTTTCAGTTCGGCCAGGCTCCCCAACACACATCTTTTGCTAATCTTCACTCCATATTTTTTGCTATTTATCACCTGATTTTTTTCTGTCTCCTGGAACAGACCGCAAATGCAAATCCTGCTGTTAGGATTGTTGAAAACAATAACATTTAAAAAAGAAGAAAAATCAGAAGGAAAACATAAAATAGAGGCAACTAAATATCTCCCGGATGGAAAGGGGAAAAGTAAAACTGCAGCAGTGGGTTGCAAAAGCAAAATCCATTGAACTTCACAAGCCTAGCAACACATCCCTTTGTTTATGAACCATCTGAAGCAAGTTTTACCCTGCAAACTCCATGGGGATCCTTGATTTCTCTAGCCAAATTAACTAATTTTCCTAACTCATACTAAAATCTGGTCATTTGATCTGTCACTCAGTCTGTCCTCTATGTAAATAAAACCACCCCATAGTTTTGATTCCACGGAAGCTGGAAAAAAGAACAGCAGCATCCAGGCAAGCAGGGCTGTTACAGTGCATATTCTCCACCAGCACACCTCTGTGCAGTGCTTTTTATCCAGCAGTAGCACTAAGAGCTCACCTTCTGCTGGAAAAAAATCTTGAAAATTACTAAGACGAACACTATTTTTAGATCTGCCACAGGTATAGGAGAAATTATATTCTTCTACAATATAAAACAATTGTCATTTAAAGTCTCAAGTAGGCTGAGAGGGACACAGTGTGACTTCACGGTGTCTTCACCTTGGAAACACGTTGGCATCCAGGTGCTGTACCCTGTCCCCAGGTACTGAAAAATCAAACCGATGCCCTGTTAACAGAGGCTACGTCAGGGATTTATATGGAGGAAAATCTGGCCATAAATATAATGGAATGACCCCAGTGGCTATGAATGTTTGAGGCAGACTGTCTGAACTAGTCCATGCAATCAGCAGTGGGACAAGGACCACTATGGCAAGGAGATAATATCCATTTGCCCCTTTCTTTGTTTCATAACATTTCACAGTCAACATTTAATCTTCCAAATGCCCAGATTCTGCCTGAGCACCTGGCACATTCAACCGATCAGGGGTATGCAAACCTGAGGGGGAAAATCTTGAGCTATTCCTGCTCCACGGACACAGAGCAGTCCTCCTCCAGCTCCTTTGTGGAGATAGACATGAGCATTTTGTGTTCTCTCACTCATGAGTGGGATCCCCTGTGCCCCTTGCGGGCACCCAAGTAAAGCCAAAAGCATTGCTCCCAAGGCCTTCAGCAGTCTTTACTCCATGGTCATGCATGGACTCTGGAGACCTGCCTGAGGGGAGCTGCTCCAAGATGAAGTCAGAATTCTGACATACATTTGATGCCCAGTTGATAGCCTTTGTCCCATTGTTTTATAAACAACAAGGGGAAAAAGGCTGGAGAAAGAAAAAATGATGCTTTGAGTGGTCAGATGCAGTAGAATGACTTAGTGACATAAAAATTATGGTCCAGCTTGTACTTAATGAGATATAAAATCCAGTAGGCTCAGAGCTGCTTTCCCATCTTCACACGAGACTCCACCAGCTTAGAAGCAGCATCTGGGGCTGTTTCCTTTCTCCAAGAAAGATCTTTGTCCATCAGGACTAGATGGAGATCTCAAATCTCACTTGCAGTCAGGGTAATATACCAGAGACAACATCAAGCAATAACCTAAATGGAAATGCTGATGCTAGCTTAGGCTTTATACACTCACAATATCCCTGCTGTTCTTTCAGTGTCGAAGACTCCAAGCCCAGATAGACAGACAAACAGCACACAAAGTTGTAAGAACCTGGCACTTTTTTACAAAAAAGAGTTCCATGTTTTTATAACAATATTTGATCTGTTCCCCAGCTACTGAGGTATGACTAACTACAGAAGAGGCTTGACATAAATAGCATATTGTGTTTGAAATTCATGTCGTGTAGGTAAGTGTGACTGGGCACTTCAGCCTGGAGACACGTTCCTACCAAGCGAGTGACTCAGTCCCAGGGTCTGTAGCTGGATGTGATTCTCCTCTAGACTTTGTTCCAGATGATCCATTTACTGAGTCACTCCTGCAAATAGGGCCACCATAGTTGCGCTTGCAGGAGAAAAGCAAAGGGGAGCAAATACAGAGAAGTCATTTTAGAAATACGAGTAGATGCAGACTGGGAAATGCTCTGTTGCATTCAGCCACGCCTGAGGGGCTCAGGGCAATACCATGCCCACGGGACCCCCACCAGCCACGAGCTCAGCAATGCTCTGCACCTCTCCCCTGCGAGCTGCTGCCCATCCTTTGCTCCTCATACCGCCCAGGGTGGGGGGGATGCACAGCAGTGCTGGGACAGACGTTGTTTTGCAGTTTGCAAGGCTGGTCTGGGGACTGTGGGGAGCTCTTGGCCCAGCTGACGCACCCTTTCTGCTAGGTAGGTTTAATCAGAGAAATGTACATACACAAGTTCTCCGAGCTTTAAAGAGAGGTACCCAGTGACAGCTCTGCCTTGCACAGGGTGCAGCTTAGCACAGCTCTCCCTCTCCCGAATCCAAGTGGGAAGCTGCTTGCTACATTTTATAGTTTCATTATTTTTTTTTTATTATTATTTTCTAGGCTTTTGGCTGATGCTCACCTCTTTGAAAGACTAGCTTGTGTCGACCCCTCTAACACACACCAGGCGCACAGAGGCACGTTTGGTGGGAGCATATTGCAGCCACCAAACTGTCACCAACCCAGACGCTTCCCCTGCTCGCCGGCTGTGCACCTGTGCCCTCCTGGCATCGCAACGTGGAAAATCCCCAAGGCACAAAGCTGGTCTTTTAAGACCTGCTATGTCTGGTATCTGCTTGTGGGCCCTCTTCTGCAAAAACACACAGGCTGATTAACAAAGAGATCATTAAAAAATAAGGGGAGTTAAGCGCTCTACAGCTTGCACATCCACGTCCAAAGAGCACGCCAGCCTGGGGTACAGAGACGCTGATCTCCACGTGCATCACGGCCTAGCAGGGGCAGGGTAAATGCCTGAGCCGAGCAGGCAAAAAGAGGTGGAGGCTGCAAATACATTCCAGTTTTGCTGTTCATTGTCATGAATGTAAAATCTCGTTTATATTAAAGCCTCGTTAGGTTGGCAAAATGATTTAAAAGGGCAGCAGTGGAAGTGATAATCACGCTTGTGATATTTTTGCTGATCAAGGAAAGTGAGCTCACTGCATGCTAATTGTCCTCAGGGCTCTGACCCTATGGAGGCTACTAAAGTAGCACCAGGAAACACTGGGAACCTCCAACAATTTTTCTGTTAATGCTCCAATAGTTGTTTTCTAATGTATGATGCATGCGACTATTTACAGGAACGTGACTCTCCCAGAGCAGCATTCAGAAGTGATACCTATTTTGCTGTCCTCCAAACTAGTGGAATCTAGCCACACCTCAGTGGTGTATAGGATTTGTATTTTCCACTGGTTTTATTTTATTCTATATAAGCATAATTTTTTTCCTTGACCCTCTTGCTGCATCTTTTCTCTGTATCTCTACACCATGTCAGACGTGGCTTTGCGATCTCTTCTCCCTCTGCCTTTCTCTCTAGGTCTCCCAAGCACTTCTCTCCCATGTAACACAGTCAGCCTTCACACACAAAGGGAAACGTGCTGTTCTGGGACCCCAGGGCTACATGACCAGCGAGCTGCTCGAGCGCAGGCTGCAGAGCCAGCTGAGCTGTGCCTCGCCTGGTGCGGACACGGCCTGGAATCGCAGCACCACAGCCCACGGCACCGACCCAGCGCAGCAGCAGAGCAGTGGCTGCTCCCGGGCTGCACCGAGAGCCACGTTCCCCTGGGGTGCGAGGGTGCTGCAAAGCCAGGTGGATCTGCTGGGAGGGGGCTGGACTGCTCAAAGATGCATTTCACTGAGCGGGGAACACGCCATCGTCTGCGGGACTCGCAGCGGCGTGGCTGGGAAAGCCATGCCCGGTTCCCAGCGCTCCACCAGCTGTGCAGGGAGAACACAGCAAACACCCAGAGAAACAGCTGGTTGCGTGGACTAGAGGATTTTCACTGATGAAAACTGGGCACTATTGACCTATTTATCCCACCCCATCTTCTGCATCCTTAATATAGGCAAAACAGCATTTTCTCACATTTCCAGCACTGCTTCAATGAGCCCCTCACAGCAGCTCTGCTGCCTCCTTCAGATTAATTTCGGTACCATCTCTAAATCTGCTCCTTATTCCCTCAGAAATATTTAGACACACACTGGTCCAACTTGCCCCCACAATGCAATTTTACCACAAACACGCACCCTCTGGTCATCCGTGCAGCAACCATCTCCGTGCGTTTCCCCTTGCTCTGGAGGCAAGCTGAGGTCCTGCAGCACGGGGATCTTCTCCTGCCTCTTGCGCAGGTGACCCGACCCCAGCCTGGGCAGCCTGTAGCCATATGAAGTCCCCATCACTCCGTCGCTGTCCCCAGCTTTCCCTGGGCCTGAGCACGCACGTACTCCTCCCTCCTACGGGCACAGGCTATGAAGTTTTGCAACAGCAAAGCAGGTAAGCAGCAAAAACAGAGCTGAGCAGGTTTCCCTTTGCAAGGTGGCCTCCCTCTCACCCTGTCTTTGCCAGGAGCCATGGAAGGATCTGCTGATATTCAGCCTGTTCAAGATTTTCTTGGAGAAGGCGGGGGAGAAGCATTTGTTTCCCAATTCCAGATTTTGTCCTGCGCTTACACATTCGTCTATAAAAAAGAAAAAAGTCTTCTATTGTAAAACTTGTCAAATGAGACCACCCAAGTGGCTGAAGGGAGGGAACTGGGAAGCAGGAAGAAATGCCTTGAAAACCATTTTCTTTTTGATGGTTTAGAAAGGGAATTGAATGTTATTGTCTCACTTTAAATATGTTCTTTATGAGGAGGTCATGTAGCAGGCACATCATTTTCTAATTACAACCACACAGATAACATGGAAACAAAATACATGGAGATTTTCCAAAACGGAGGACGCACTTTGAAACAATGTACTGTACAGTTCTTCCAAGCCTCAAAATACAGCAAAGGGCTTTACTCAGAAGTAACTAGATATAGTTGTAAGTTGTTAATCACTTCCTTTTACCCGCTGTCTTATTGTCAACGGGAAACCTAAACTCCATCAGTCACTGGATAATAACTGGAAAACGTTGTCTGGGCTTTGCTGGAGATTTCTCAGGACATGCTGGTGCTGTCCATGGAAACAGCCTCCCTAAGCCCACTTACGGGAAAGGAGAAACTCAGACCTGCTGCAACACCAGCAAGATCCAGAGTGATTTCCCAGCAAAACTTGCTCACTGCAAATTGTGTATGAAGGGAGTTGCATGATCAAATCCCATTCAACGGACAGGAAATGAGGCTGAAGTGAAAATTAGTGTTCGTTTTCAAACATCTCAGCCAGCGCTGAGGAGAAGGGAAGGGACCTGGGGCTTTGTTTCCCGTGCAGGGAGACGCAGGGGGAGTGACGGAGCCCTGTCCCCTGGGAACCCCTCGGATGCTCACGCTGCAATTACCAGGGCATCCATCGCTTCATGCCAATCTCGTCACTCAGGCTTCGGGACCCTCCCTGTTTAGCACTACCAAAGGCCAGCTTCTCCCCAGGGTGCTGCAATTTCTATCGCTAGGTTGGGATGACGTGAAACCCAGCGTCGTCCCAGCTGGCAGATGAGGTGAGGCATCTATAAGGAGGGGTGCCTGCAGGGAAACCTGACCCCATGCAGTACCCACTGCTTCACAGCGGGGGAAGGAGGTTGGAGGCACTTTCAGCACAGAGAGGCTAAAGCACATATGTAGGTGATGGCTTTTCTACCAGTGCTGGTGGGATTGATTTGCCCACCACCTCTCCATGCTCCAGCTCCCTGACGTGGGTTTGCTAGATAAGCGAGACATCCTGCAGTATCCACGTGCCTTGGACGTCTGCAGGGTCAAAACCACCAGGTTGGCCGGCAGCATTACACGTTCTGCACAGGACCCATGAGTGCATGGGCCCATCACAACACCAGTCTCCCCACAGAGATGGAAAGCAGTGGGAAAGGGCTAGGAAATGTGTCCCCAGGATGCCCTTCTAGGTCCCTCCCATCTGCTGGGGTTGAAGGAGGGGATGCATTTGGATACAAAATGGGGTCACAAATTATGTCTGCAGTTTTATTCCTCCCAGATTTGCTTCCACTAGATGTAACCTGCAGTACTGATAACGATTTTGTGCAAGGCTTCATCTCTGGGGTAAGCCAGGACAGTCCCATCTCGAGGCACATCAGAAGGCCCTGGTGAGCACCAGGAGGGAACAGGACAACTGCCAGCTGTTCCAGGCTTTCTTCAACAGGAAAAACCTTCTCTGCATGAGACTGCACAGTGACTTTGCGTGTTTGTTTGTTCGTATGGTCTCCAACATGCATTTTCCCCTGCAGACAAAAACCTTCAAGTGTCACTCTGGCTCCATCCGGCTGAATGTGACCATAATGAGCGAGCGGGGTTTTCCACAGAGGGTAATTTAAATGTGTTTACACTGCCGCTAACCCCGCTGCTTTGTTTGTCTAAGATGCTCCGGATAACGGGATGTGCCTCTGGCCCCTTTGTATCTGAAGTAACACAGTAGCATGTAACTGAGGGTGGATCACTTTTAAGCTAAACTGTTCTGGTTACAATCCTGTATAATGAGAAGTTATCGTGGAGCGAAAGGAAAGGTGATGGGCTGGATTCTGATCTCCACTGTGCCAGAGAAAAGCCACATTTGGAAGAACCCAAAGATGCCTCTCAGGCTTCTTTACTCACAGCCCTCCCTGTGAAAAGTAAGCCCATCCTTCTCCTCCACCGAATCTGTTCCTGATGCTCAGGAGCGCAAGCCTAACGTGCACAATAGACGGAGCCGCTGGGAGACTGACCAAGTACAAAATAACCCTTTCCGGCCTGAAGTAACCAACCTGCTCCCTGCAACCAACACACCTACTGCTCTTCCTGCTTCCAGCTGCAACCTCGAGTAAAGCTCGAGCAACCCAAGTCTCCTTATTGCCTTTTCTTTAGAAATTTGGACCAGTAAAAACAAAGAGAAAACCACTGAATGAAGCAAAAGGAACCCACTTTGATTAAGGAAATAAAAAGAGCAGCAAAGGACTGAAAGGGAAGGCAGGAACACACTCCAGGCAGAGTAAACTGCTCTTTTTGTTGAACTGCTTTCTGCCAAAGCCTGCCCAGCATGAAAAGCCCCTTTTTAAAAGGGGACAGAGCTGGAATTCACACCTGTAAGCCAGACCTGCTGCTCCTGGCATTGGGATGGCCACAAAGACCCAAGTCAGCTCAGATCAGTGTCAGCGCAGCAGGGGCATAAAGGGAGCTGAGTCCTTCCCTTTACACTGGATTACTCCAGAAGAAAGCTGCATTTGTCTGAGGTTGGCTGAATAGGCTTTGGGGTTTTGGGGGGAGTTTCATTTTTTTTTTGGGGGGGTGGGGGGTGGTGGTTGTTTTTGGTATCTTAGTTTTGTTTGGGTGGGGTTTTTGCAGTTTGTGGGTTTTGTTTTCATTCAGTTTTTGTTGCCTTTTTTTTTAAAGTACACACTTTGTATCTATTTCTATCCCCAGAAGTGAGAGGAGTTCTGCAAATCCACATTAAAGCTTCCCAGGCCAGCAGGGAGGAGGCTGTGCTATCGGTGGGTTCAGCCTCCTTGCTCAGGACCACAACCCACCACGATGCTCCAGCAAACCACCCGTCCCCAAGAACCAGCTATAACAGACCACAGTGGGTCAGCTGCTCACTGACTCGATCCCAAACTCCATTCACTGCTCTCACACACACACCACCAAATCCATTCACTGGAAAGTATTTCTAACCCAGAGATGGTACTGTGTCCAAGATCCCAGAAAAAACTGCTGCTTTCCTAACACTTCGCTGCCCATTTTGGGCTTCATCCCGGTCCTCTTCTCAGTTTGGCTGTGCAAGTTCAGCCCCCGGCACATAGCAAAAAACCATGTAATTAATACCATGTAATAATTGCAGGAAAGAGAAAGCAGTAATAGCCACAGTGCTGCACCACTCTACTGTACCACCCCATCACCGCTGGCCTGGCGAGCACAGGGTTCCATGATGAGAAACCACCACCCCACATGTCACCCTGGCTCTGGGGAGCAGGGTCTGAGCAGCTGGTGCGTTGTAAAACCTGCATTTAGGTGCCAATCCTCGCCATTCTCGTAGCTGGTAGCCTCCGAGACCAGCGCTCCTCTCACACAGCCACCACACCAGCCGCCGATGCTCATGCTGGGTCGAGGCTTTTCTCGCCCATGCACTCACCCGCAGCGGAAAGAAGGCAGCTGGAGGCAGATGCTCCCAACACAGCTCTGTGGAGACACTTCGGAGGGTCCATGTCAAAGCTTTCACCAAGGTGTTCCACCATCTTAGCAGTTGTACTTCTTCATGGATTTTGGCTGCCATGGGAAGGTCAGGTACTTGCAAGCCCAGCGTCCCCCAAATGTAGGTCACTGAGCACACACACACCCCCCACCTCTCCCTTGGGCTCTTCCTCTGCTACCTCAACTCCCACCCAAAGCCATGATGCATATCTGGACACATCATTTCCTCCTGATGCTTTACAGCAAACACTCCCCCAAAGGCACTATGCCTAGAGCTGCTTTTCCTCCCAGGCCTAACAAACCACAACAGGAACGAACAACCTTCAGATTGATGCTGTACTTTGTCCTTAGTTTTGGACAAGTTGAAGCCCAGCATCTTCCTCATTCTGCACATTTCTTGTGCCAGGCAATTCTAATGGGGTCAAAATTATTTTCATTCCTTTGCTCTAATCTCCTCAAAGAACAAAAAGAAGTATGAAAAGCAAACACAATATTTATTGTAAATCAGTGACTTCTGCATTAAAGTGATCAAAGTGTGTTTGCTGCACACTTGAAGTTCAGATGCAAAGGGATTTCCAACTTAAATAAATAAAAGATTGTTTTTCTGTAATGCAAATTGAGACGAAGCAATCCACGCATAGTCAGACACCCTCTGCAGAAGGACCGTCCCACTCCTATACCCCACGTCTTTTGCATGCCTGATGCTCTTAATCTTTTCAAAAGAAACACCACTCCACCAGGGCATGCTAATGCGTGCCAAGGGGGGGAAGTGGACTCCACTTGATGTGTGATTACTATGTGCAGCTTAATAATATAATTTCTCAGTTCAGATATTGATCCTTGGGAGCGAAGCAGTGTTGGGAATAGAGCGAAGCAGGGGGTGGAGAAATATCTGCCGCCTGTTTTCTCATCTAACAACTCCCCAAAGAGACAGAGCCTTCCCCATCCCACATACCCAGGCGTGACAAGAGATCAAAACTCGCTGGGGACACGCGCTGTGCCTTTCAGGTAAGTTATACTATTATTAATGATCATAAAAGCAGCTATCAAGGTACTTTGCATTTCTTTCATCTGGCAAGCCTGCGAGCACGTTTATTAATTGAGGAAGCCTCACTTATCTGCAAGGTAGATTTTAGTATTTCCTTTCCACGTCTGGGAAGCCATGGCACCGGGACCATGCTGCTCGCCAAGTGCAGCCTGGGCCGAGGCATGGCACAGCGTGGCCCCGAGCCCAGCACCGTCATGGTGCAGCATCGGTCACCTGCAACAGGGACAGGGCGACTGCCCCGCTCCTCCCAGACGGGGGGCAATACCCTGCCGCCTGCACCCAGAGCTCAGCATGAGAGCGGACTTGAAGCCAGCCTGCTCAGATGCCTGGCTGAGCTGGTGTGAGGTAAGCAGTACTTTGGAAATTCAGAAAATACGCCATATTCCTGAAAAAATAGGTCTCGTATCATCTGGTGTTGCCTTCCTTCAGCCACTACCCTCTTTGCCCCACCACCATGCTGCACATTAGCAGTCAGCATGTTGAGGTGCAGCCCACAGGCACCGTTCATTTCTCAAGGCTGGCCAGCCAGAGCTGGGAAACCCCTCACACAGGGCAGCAGCACTTCAGCAAACGTAATGTTTTCTGCCTTCATGTGCTTTCAGAAGTTGTTCTGGTTACCCCCGCAACCACCACAGCTACTACCACCTCGTGTGTCATGAGCACTCCATCTCAGGGAGACATACGGAACTTGAAGGCCTCAGAAAAAAATCCCCGCTGAAGATTAGGGACATGCTCATGTCAATATGTCCAAAGGGGATTAAAGTGACTAATTAGGGTAGCAGGTTGTTTCTGAAACAAGACCAGCTCCACTTTGAGGGATGCGAAGTGGAAGCTGAACCTGAAATATTTGTGGCAGACTCCTGGATCCTGTGAAAACCAGTACATATGTTTAACTGCATATAACTCCTGCTCAGTGTGTGAAGCAAAACATGTGCTTAAGTGTTTGCAGAATTCAGGACTAAATCTAAAACTGATGGGTAATAGGGGGATCAAAATTTGAGGAGAATAAGTTCCTTTGCCCTCCACAGCTTCAAACAAACCGTTTCTCAATATCCACTAAGAAAGGGCAAGGTTGAACCACAACATAGTCCAAGCTTACATGTACAAGTCCAAACTTTGTCCAAGCCACACTAGGTTTTTACAGTTTTTCACAAAATCAGGAGAAGCCCATGGCAGCTCCAGGCCCTGGCCAAGGATCATGCTCCAGACCCTGGATCCAGACCAAATATTCTCCAAAGTTCTGGACTCTCTTGTCCTCCATGGTTTATAGCCTCCAGCTCCACAACACCCTTGCACAGACCTTGCTCACCCTGAGGACAGTCCGTGACAGCCTCATGGTGGGGGCTCACCCTGCAGGTGACCACCACCACCAACAGCCGAGAATGGACACTGTGTTTTTAGTTTAGCTAAAGCATCATCTGCTGTATTCCAGCTGGCAGGAGCAATGACAGTCAGCTCAGCAGGATGCTGTTTGTTCAGCTGGAAGTCTAGAAGACGTCTTTTACTTATGCATTTGACTATTAATGTTCAATTTCTTTTTCCAATAGAATAAAAATAGACACTCACACAAATCAGACATTGCTCTATGTATACTGTGTACCCCATAATTAGCAGGTAATATTCACTCTTTAATTTAAAAACAATTGTTATGCTAAATAGAAGGATTTTTGCTTAATTACAGGCTAATCCTATTTCCTCAGAACATGTGATATTTTCTTATCTCCCAAAATTGAAAAGGCACATTTGAACAGGAAGTACATTTGTGTATTATCCTATGACATACAGATTCACGGAGGGGTCTTGATTTTCTGTAGAGCTGCTCACTGGAGAACAGCAAGGTGAGCTCTAAAGCATTGCAGCCCAGGGGGCAAAGGAGGCCCCTTGGTTTGGCCAGCCCTTGCTCGAGTCTCATGGGTCTGCCTCACCCCACCCCCAACACCCCCCCAAGGCCTCCTGCGTGACTCTAACCATCAGCTGCCTGGGGATGACAATTCCTAAATTAGAGGCTTTGCCCATTATCTGACCAGCTGATGCACAGACCCTCGTGCTGCAAACCCTCACTCCCCACCACCAAGAAGGGGACAAAAGATTTCAGGAGAATAAATGCACTGAGGACTGTGCATGGCTGCAACAACAGAGACCAAGCGAACACCCCTCATCGTGGTGCTCATCGCAGCCTCGCATCGGGTACCCAGGGTTGGCATCCTTGGCACCACGTCCAGCCATGGACAGGGAGGTCAGGCAGTCTTGTAGGATTTTCATAGACACTTTCACAACACCTTACATCTTGCAGCAAAGCATTGGCTGCATTTGAAGACAGGCCTTGGGGCTGGTTAAATAAGATATCTTAACGTCTGTTCTTTCTCTAAAGGCCCAAGGAATAGAAAATTATAACTAACTTAACCTGACAAAGTCTTTTGGCTGTAATAGTTACCCTGCCACATTATAGATAAGAGAAACTGAGGTCCAGAGAAGCAAGGCACCAAGCCTCGTGCTGGATCAGCAGCGGGGCTGAAAACAACACCCCGGTGCCGGCTGCCAGCACCTTCCTCTAACCACCGGACTCGGTGGCTTTTGTGTTTCTCCTTTCCATTATGCATACCCTTCCCTTTTCCCTTAATGATTCAGTGATGTTTGTTCCCTCACACTGCGTGCAGACCTTCCAGATCAAAATAGCCAGTCATCTAAAAAAAATTCTTTATCCTTTGTTCTTCAAAGAAACCAAATAATCTCAATCCTTTGAGAAAACTCAAAGGGTGAAAGCAAAGCATCAGGACTGGTGAGAACAATAGCGGTGTATCCCCTGATGAACGAGCATCTCTAGTGCTGTGTGGTTATTAAAAAAAATTCCTTGTAGTGAAAATTCTTGGGTCAATTACTTGTTGCCACAGGGAGATTTCCTAGGAGTTTTATTGTTATTATCACTATTCAATGATTATATGTAGCAACACAAAGGTGAATTTTTATGTGAAGAGATGCAATGTTTGGTAAATCTTAAACAACAGAAAGTAGAAGGGGGTGGAGTGATGGGGGATCAAAGTCCCTGCGATTCCTACAACGTTTTGGAGCCAATGCTAGCCATTTACTGCTGCTTGCAGTGCTCTGAAACATTTTTCCCCACTTTCGAAGGTTAATAATGGGACAACAGCAACCAGACATATAACCACAACCTTTCTGCAGCAAGCAGTGTCCACTTTGGCCGGCACCAGTCTCGTTGCCCTGTCCCCCTCTTCGGTTCCCAGGGGACAAGAAAAAAAAAAATCAAGCCACAACTTTCCAAAGCACACACCACATTGTCCCTTTGAGAAGGACACAGATATCTCTGGACTGAGGACACCATTTCTAACCATCACTTGCCTCTGGCTTGGTTTTTGCCCATCACAGTTTGGAGTGCTGCCCCCTCCCAGCAGCAGCATTGACGGGAGCGGTTGTGTCCATACCTTGCGCTGCAGAGCCAGCTCCCAACTGCACCAGTTCCACTCCAGCGGACAGGAACAAATGCAAAGTGACGCTGGACAATGCTCCTACAGATCAACACCCTCTCTGTAAAACGTGCCTTTTGGATCCAAATAGAAATCATCTACAATTCCCTTTTCAATATGGGTTTGCACACAGGGAGGACTTTCTTTGTGGAAACTTCCTCCAGGATGCAGCAGGGGCAAACGCTGGTTTGCCTTTTCTTTCTGGCTAAAGACAGCGTCAGAAAGGGAACAGGCTGAAGTAGTTGCTTGTATCAGGAATGGTGTGGCCAGCAGGAGTAGGGAGGTGATCGTGCCCCTGTACTCGGCACTGGTGAGGCCGCACCTCGAGTACTGTGGGGAGTTCTGGGCCCCTCACTACAAGAAGGTCATGGAGGGGCTGGAGTGCTTCCAGAGAAAGGCAGCGAGGCTGGGGAGGGGTCTGGGGAACAAGTCCTGTGAGAAGTGGCTGAGGGAGCTGGGGCTGTTCAGTCTGGAGAAGAGGAGGCTGAGGGGAGACCTCATTGCTCTCTACAGCTCCCCGACAGGAGGGTGTAGTGAGGGGATGCTGGTCTCTTCTCCCAAGGAACCAGCAATAGGACAAGAGGCAATGGCCTCAAGTTGCATCAGGGGAGGCTTAGATTGGATATTAGGAAAAATGTCTTTGCTGAAAGAGTGGTCAGGCATTGGAACAGGCTGCCCATGGTAGTGGAGTCTCCATCCCTGGAGGTGTTAAAAACATGTAGATGTTGCACTTCAGGATATGGTTTAGTAGGCATGGTGTTACTGGGTTGATGGTTGGACTTGATGATCTTAGAGGTCTTTCCAGCCTATGATTCTACAATTTCCCCACACACATTGTGGACTGGTGTCTTCCTTTGACAAAGTAAGGAGAACCTTAATTGTCTTTTTGAAAATGAAGAATAAAAAATAGATTTTCTTTCTGCCTGTGATGTGAAATACCATGCATCTCCCAACCAGCTACAGTAAAAATGCTCCAGTTCACACCTGGTGTTTGCATCGAGAGCAAAGCTTTGAGTCGAAGCAATCACTCCCTCAGGCTCCTCTGACAACTGAAGGGTTTGCAGTACCAGCTCCTCCAGCGCAAGGGACGGCCAGCGCCAGCCTGCTTGAACGCACAGCCTCCGTCCGCACGAGCCCTTTGCTGGGGCAGACGGCTGCTCCCCAGCACCGCACTGTCACGCAGGGACTGCACGCACAGAGAAGGCACAGGCAGTTTGCGAGCCATTTACCCCATCCTACTTTCTGCATGGCAGGAGATTTGGATTTTGCTCTGTTCACACTGCCGCGATGCAGGACTAATGCTTTTCCCAGTAACTGGATCCTAATCCCCCACTCCTGCTTGGAACAAAATTTGCACAACTGAATTGTGCCCTGGGGGGTGCCAAGAGTTACTCACAGAAGCAAAGCTACTTGCCATCGTGAGTCTGGCAGGAGCAGGGCCAGAAGAAGGAATGGCTCCCATTTCACTGGTTACCTGAAGAGTATGAGTCTAGCAAATATGTGCTCAGGGAAAGATAGTTTTGGATGTGAGAGCAGAAATGAAATGCCATCTGGGTATCAAATAGGAAGCTGAAACATGTCTATCAAGTCAGTACTCTTTGATCATCAAAAGTCACTAATCATTTACACACCACAGGAGGATGCTCAACTCCAGAATGCACACAGTCGGACGAAAAGGAAGAAGAATCAGCTGAGTACTTGTGTCTAAGACGTGCAGCCACTAAATAAATGCTGAAAAAATAACCTAGTTAACCTCCCAAGGGCAGTGGCATCTTACACTCAGACAATTTATATACATTTTACGCAACCGTTAACTCTACTGCTCACCAATGAGTTAAGAGGTGTTCTCATTTCTAATGTCACAGAGTAATTTCACTTCTGATTCCTCTTACAAAGCCATCCTGCAGGATCGCTCCCACATTATTTACAGTCTCTCAAGAGCTGCTCTATAGCAGGACAGCACAGCAGAGACACATTTTCTGTCTAGGGGCCCTATTCTCACCATTCAGACAACATCTCAGCAGCACAGCGTGGTTAAAAGCACCCTCAGACCAACACCTTTTACAGTTAAATAACACAGCAGATGACTCGGACTAGCAAAGAATGTTCTGCCTACTCTCACCTGGGTACCAGGACACAACACACGCTCGATGCACGGCAGGGGCAAAGCTCTGCATCCCTGGGCTGCGAGGGGACACCAGCCCAGACACAAACCCCTCACCCTCTGCCACAAGCCTCCGCAGCAAAGCCTCCCACACCTCTGCTCACCGGCATGGCCACGCAGCTGCCAGCAGACACCCACAGGTCCCGTCATCCTCCAGCTTCACCGAGGATGCTCCCTGGAGCAGTGACAGCACAGGACTCACCACCACCACCACTGGTACAGCTGGGCAGTCAGGCTGAAGGTCGTGATGTTGGGGTTCTCAGCTCCCCACAGCCCAAGAAAAGAGCTGGGCCCTCCTGCAGCCTCTCTAAGAGCCCTGGTAACAGCTGGGTCACAAGCTCACAGCCCCATCAAGGAAAAACAAGAGGCACCTGTGCTGCGCTGCCCTCCCCTCCTAATGTGCCCACCTGAGCTGCCTTCCCCTCTCCTCTGGGAAGGGAAGGGCATCCCGACCCGCGCCGTCCTCCCCCTCCACCGGGCACAAATCAGCTCCGAGTGTCTCTTTGTTAAAAGCATGTTTCTGGGAAATGTTCGGTACAAAACCGCATGCTCACTTGGCTTGTTGCAAGTTTAGTGCTCAGCAGAGCTTTGCCCAGAGCTTTTTGGTCAAGTCTGCAAACTCCTTGAGCAAACCTGGTCCCAATTTTGAGCTGGTTTGAATGCAATTTGAGCTGATTTATAGTTTAGCATTAAAAAACAACAACAACAACAACAACAACAACTGTTTTTTAAAATGGTGACTTTGACGGTAATTTATGTGAGGCCAGATGGAATGTGGTGTTTTCAATTAAGTTTCAGCTGGATTTTGTAATTTTAGCTTTTTGTTCCGAGAGTTAGAGAAAAACATGGAAGAAGGAATGGAAAGCAACAATTAATTCACATAAAACTTCATGGGAGGGTAGGTATATAAGGGTCTTGCAACACAGAGTGGTGTCCTTCCATGTGTGTCTAGCTGCAAATGAAAGACAACAGTGGAAGTGTTGCTTTGAGCTCGTCCCCGTGCTGCTCGGCCAGAATTTCCCTCCACACGCCAGGCCTGGCTTGGTAGCCCCTCGGATCAAGTGTGCCACGCACAACACTGTAGGCCAAGCCATTTCGACACTGTCTTGCAGCTACCTTCCTCGAGATCCCAGTATTTTAATAGCTAGGATTAGATCACGGTAAAAGCTGAACCTTTGACATTTCTTCCTAGCAAGTGACTCACAAATTGATGCTAATATTTGACTGTGCTCGGTGGAGACGGAATCAATACTTAGAAAATTCCCTCCTCCCCGAGGCACCGAGGCGGGGTATTTTGTTTTTACAGGGGAATATCTGGAACCTTTTAATGGATTAAAAATAAGTTGCAGTTGATCGTTTGTTTGTGAGACAGAAAAGGCTTCAAAGATACACAAGCGGATTAAGCAGAAGCGTTCAGATGATTCACAAGCTGATACAGGCCACCAGTCAGGAAGCGTCTCAAATGACTTGCTCTTTTGTGCCCGCATCAAAGCAGCACAGAATGACTGGCAGCCTCCCTTCTGGGCGGCCGCCTGGGGACCGGGCTGGCAGAAGCGTCCCTGCGAGGAGCGAGGTGTGCTGCTTTGGGGAGAAGGAGAAGAATTTGCCTTCTTGCTCACCGCGGTGCATTGTATCTGCAGTTCATAGCAGAAGCTTATGCTAAAGTGTGTTTTTATAGCCATAACCTTCTCCTTCTATTGTTTTTCTGCCCTGCTTGTTTTTCTTTGTCTTCTCACCTCTGCTTTATCTTTTTTTTTTTTTTTTCTGGGCAAGAAGAAGCCATGTGAATGTGAAAGTCTGCAGCCTGACCTACGTACGGTTCCCTCTTTGTCCTTGCCTTATAGCCGCGACTCCTACACTGAGAAATGCCGAGGCGGGGGGAAGCTGAGGGTCACCTTCAGGGATCTGGATTTATGGCCCACTGAAGACAATGGGAAGGCCACCACTGACAGAACTAGGATGTGGATGAAGCCTTGGGCTGACCAATTCAGTAAAATACAAGTAAAGGGTTGGATAAGACAATTATCTTTGTTGTAGAAGTGCTGCTGGCAGTCCTGAATCCACGATTGCCCTCTTTTTCTTTCTCTCTACACTTCTTCTGAAGCTTCCGGGGGCAGGAGGGAGCTTTCTGCAACCTCAATCCCCCAAACCTGGGCACAGGTGAGCAATGGCAAAGGTGTGGGATAACTGTTAGGTGCAGCTACTTGGGAGCGAAGCCAACCCTGTGGACCCAAGCTTGCTGTGGTTCAGGGAGAGGGTCCTGAGCTGGCTGAGGACACCTCCTGATTCATTCTCCTTGAATTTCTAGGATTTTGCATTTCCCAGACTGAAGGAGGTCAAACTTTTGCTGAAAGGCTGCTGAGAAAAAGTTGGACCACAGGGTAAGAGGCAGAGACAGCTCACTGGAGGGGATTTGTGTGGCTCTGGGGCCTGATTCTGGAGGCCAAGGATTAAGCCCATTGATCTTTTCAAAAAGGCTGCAGGAGATGAAGCCCATCCACATTAATTCAAGGCAGATACACAAGCAGCAGCCACATGTACCATGTGGCAGCAAGAACTTCCAGAGTTCATGGAAAAGGATGGTGATTTAATGGAGTATACTGTGAAATTAGCTAGGAAAACTCTACATAAAGGGAGAAGAGATATTGCATATACAGTGTGTGAGATCATTATATTACAGAGCCTTTCAACGCCATCTCATAAGGAGACACTGAAAAAGACCTTACAAGAGACTAAAAAAATCCTGTACCTCTTAACATCCTGCACTTTTAACCAAAGGCTTAACTTGCACAGAGAACAATGCTTTTCATATTTAAATCCCATCAGCATGATGGCAGGCCAGGAGGAAATATATCCGGGCTTTGGAGCCCAGCTATGAAGGGGGAACATGTTAAAATGGGGTCAGCTGGGAAAAGAAGCTGACAGAAACCCCGGTGCGGCCACCAGTTCACTGTCTGGTTTTGAAAGGCAATAAGTTACTCTGTTCTACCAAGTCTCCTTCATCCTAATGTGGATCTGGTGCACCAGCTGCTCTGTGAAAGACCAGGAGCTGCTCCCCCAGCTGCCGTTAGCAGCGGAGACTTGTACCCAAGACCACTGTGCTTCGTGCTGGTTTGTAACAGCGATGGGAGCTCGTGTAGGTCCGTGATTGTTCCCTCCCACGTCAGCCAAACTGATTTCTGTACCAGGCAGAGCAAACAAGGGTGGCCATGGTCCCCTGAGCTGCCTCTGCCTCTCGGAGCCTCTCCTCCTGCAGCCTCCCTCCCGGGTGCTGCTGCTCATGCAAACCCAGCACAAGAGCTGGCAGGTTCCTCGCTTAGCAATCCCCCTGCCAAGCACTCCAGCCCTTCTCCTTTTGGATTCATGCTCTCTCACAATGCTCTCTCCTATATTTTGGCACTCCAGCACACAGGCAGCTTCCAGCTACTGTAGCTGATACTGCTTTCATTTGCTGCCAGAGAAAACTCGCAGCCTGCAGCTCTGACCAAACAGCGGGCTTGCAGCTTCCCAGCTCTCGGAGGTCTTTCAAAGCAGCTCTTTCTTTTGAGTTTGGTGGAACCACTGGCTTTGGTGAGACCTGCTGCTTCTCTTTGGATCCATGGTATCTCTTCGAACAAGCGTGACTCCCTCTGCTTAGGCAGATGGTGCGCACAGATCAGTGGATCGCCCATCAGCACACAGGCAGGTGGGAGGAGGCTGTCCTACCTCCCAGCCCTGCGCTTCGGGCCTCTTGTGCACCTTTATCCTGTGAATCACAGTAAGGGTAATGCCCAGAATGAAGATGAACACCTATTTGGTCCTCAAGTGGAGTCAAATCTGGAGACTGGGTCTGGAACTGCACCTCCCTGAAGCTCCACAAGTCCCAGTCCTGTCAGGTTTGGTTTGGGTCTGAGTCCAGGTGTGCAACAACCAGGGAGATCCTGAAGTGCATTGGCAGCAAGGGAGGTGGAAAAGGGCTCACAAAGGAAATTCCAGTTTATGAAATTATTCCATGTTAGTGTTTTTAAACTAATTTTTAATTGAGCATTGTGAATAGAGTCGCCAAAGAAACGACTGAGATAGGTACTATCCAGCTGCAAACACTCCATGCAGGACAGAACATACCAGCAGAAAATATCAGTGATGGAGATGGGACTGTGGTGACACAGCCTCCTCTTGCTTCAGGAACTGGGGAGCTCTTGAGAGAAACTAGCTTGCATATCATAGAATAGTAGGGGTTGGAAGGGACCTTAAAGATCATCTAGTTCCAGCCCCAATATATATTCGTATATTGTTGTAAATCTCCAATACTGGGCTTTAGGAAGGCCAGCTCTGTCACTGAATACCCACAGCCATTACTCCTTAGGAAGACTGATGAACAAGCCCTAAAGAAGAGGTGTCCTGCTGAAGTGATCACTCAGGTTACCGTGCAAAACCAGCAGCACTCTGTACCTCCAACGTAAGGTGTGGGAACAGAAAGCTTGTTCAGGTGACCAAAGCTTTCAGCGATGGAAAGGGAGGACTGACCCTCTGCACAGAAAAGACCCATACAGACTTCTTCTTGCCTGCTTTTCTCCTTTAGTCTCCCATCTGCCCTGTGCATGGTGAGTACTGGACACCTTGCTTCAACTCCGTACACACAGAGATTTACAGACATCTTCCTCACACACCCAGGGCAGCTGTCCAGGAGGGTGCTACCCGCTCACCAGAGTGCACACCCGAGGGTCAGGTAGGGAACCTGTCTCTAATACACCTCAAAAGTTTACCTTTCCTAACAAGGCTAAAAAGTTGGCAGCTTAATTGGATGGGAAAAGTACATCAAGCTCATTAACTAATTACGAGGGAAAGTCCCTGCAGCAGATGCATGGATTGCCTAAAGTGCTGCTTACTCCTAACTGTCAACTTTGAAAAAGGATTCTGCTACTAAAGCATGATTTGGTTCCAAAAACACAACAAAGTCATTTATTTTTTATCATGTCTACCCAACTAACCCCTCACAGCTTTTACAAAGCGTGTGTGTGTAAGGCTGGGGGCTAGGGGCACGGGAGGACCTCCTCACAGCTTCCTGGGATCATTCACAAATGGCACCAGGTGCCTTTTGAGAGACCTTCCACTACCTGACACACACGGTCTGGGCTTCAGCTGATGCCTCTACAGCTCAGTCAGGAGCAAAATATTAAATGACCTGAGGGATAAGGGTTGAAGCATAAAGTTATCAAGCAGCCAAGAATAAACTCAGCCAATAACCTCCCTATGATCAGCAGGAGACCTTCCCCCTTTCCTTCCTATTGAGAGCCGATAAAGCAGGAGAAGGAGATGAATCTTGTGGCCACTCCTTGTTGCACCAGATAAGGACTTGAACTGGAAATATTTATATCACTGAGCACCTGTTGTTGCTTCTGAACCCATCAGTGAGGCACAGTTGTAAAGTCAGGGCCTGACTGGAGACATTTGTCTGCAAGGACTGAGACTTAGAGGTCATTTCTGGTAGCCCACTGAATGGTCGTGGCATGGAAATGGCTGTTGATCAGCAAGAAACCTTCACCAGGATCAAAATGGTGGCAGAAGGAGTAATTCCCAAATACCACTGCAAGGAGATAGAGGTGCATATTTTAATATTTAGTTCCCTTTGTAGAGTCCAGGTCCGTCCAGGATAGTGTTAGAAATTCAGCGGCTAAATTCAAGTAGGGGTAAAGCTGTACAGACTGGGAAGCCAGCCGGACCTTTTCCCTGACCTCGCGAGTCAATGTGAAAGAGTTGTGAAACCCACCCTTGCGCGGCGGGGTTAAACTGCTCAGCGGCGCGATCTTGCAATGTGCTGACACATTGAACTCAGCAAAAATGTACCGTGCTACGCAGAAGCGTTGGCAAGTGGTGGGCTCACTTCGGAGACTACCAGTTATATTTTTGTCCTTTAACTGACAGTAACTGGTTTGCAACCTGCAATAATACACTCTCCACTTTGCTCTGCAGGGGTATTCTCGTGTTCAGAGCGCTAGCACAGAGAAGTAGGAAGAAAACTTGGCCAGCAACAAAACAGCAACTTTTACATGATCTCCAGAAAGCTGCACAAAGCCCAGATGATGTGACCATTTCTCACCTCTGTGAGAGGACACTTTGCTAATTTTAGTGGGATCTTTAACAGAGTAAAGATGGGTCTCCGAGAGAGCAGACGTGGTAGAGTTTGGCTGAGATGTTTATCTGTGATGGTGATGGATCCATCATGCAGCGGATCCAGATCTAAATCCTGTTTACCGTTCTGTGTTACACAGGGCTTTGGGGCACTCACAGACTAATTTCTTTCTCCTGGCATGAGGGAACCACTGTGAGGGCTGCAGGGGTGACAAGGAGCCGTAACACTCGCAGTGAACAACCTGGCAGAGATGAAGGAGAGGCTGCTTGTGGAAAACAGAGGTTTGAGGCAGGGATCAGCTCGTTGCTGTGGGGGTCCTGGGCACTACAGTCACCCCAATAACACCTCCTTCCCATTATCCTCCCCGATGGAGAGGTTTCAGAGAGCTGCAAAACAAGACCCAAATTTTGCAGCAGCTTTTCCCAACCCAAACTTCCTGAAGCCTGAGGGACCTCTAGTTCTCCGTCAGGAACAGCAGCTTGAGCTCATCACTGCCTCCCAGCTTCGTCCCTCGGGAAGGAGGCAACGCCCTCCGCCATCACCCCTACGCAAGAGAGCTCTTCCGATGCTTGTTCCCGGAACTACAGACAGCAAACCCGAAATACTTTCCCCTCATGAGGCTGAAGGAATGCCTTAAAACATTTCTAATCGTGTAATCTCAGCTGTCATATGACCTCAGCGAAAGAAAATGGCCAAATTCAGAGGAAACTGTTTGCTCAAACCTATCATTAGCTCTTCCCCCCCCCTTCCCCTTTTAAATAAACAAACAAACAAACGAAAACCCCCACAGCCTGTACCGGTGTTGTTGTTGTTTTCCTTTCCCTAGAAAGCCTGAGGAATGGCATGGTCAGGGAACTTCAGCTATTCGAAGATGCCGTGAAACCCACACCGCCGGCTAACAATCCGTCCCTCTGCTTACGGGAGCATTATCAATAAGGAAAGTCATAAATCGCCCGCTGAACAGGAACTGAAAGACCAAAGTCATGTAACTCAAACAGGCTCAAAGCAAAAGAGTCCCTTTAGTGTGAGGGTGGTCTGTGTAAAGTTAGGAGACACCTGCTAGCAAGTCCTGAGACACTAGCATCTGTGTAAACTTGCCCCCTCCCTGCGCCCGCAGCCCTTATAAGGTGTTGAATGAAGGAGTTTCATGAAAAAGGCTCTGTTTGGCGCAGTTCTAAGGCTTACATGTACCTAAGTAAAACAGAGCCGGTGCTGTGCAGTCCTGGGATGGATTACCAGGGACCACAGGGAGGCCTATTAATTATTGTGACAAGCTGATCTGCTTGCTGACTGGTGGCTCGAGCTGTGTGCGGAGGGGCGGGTGTGCTTGTGACAGCAGCCCTCTCTGGGCCAGGGTGTCGGGAGAGCGCAAGAAAGTCGAGAGGATCTGAGGAAACCAGGGCATGAGGGGGGAACGCAAAGCTGGACGAGCACGTCCACCCGGGGCTGAGAGCCGGTGGGGTCAGCGCCGGGCTCCCATGCATCCCTGGACCGGGAGCGGTACCCCTGGCCCCGCCCCAGCATCTCCCGGCTGCGGCACCGCGGGCATCACGGCACCGTGGCAAGGCAGTGGGTTGGCAGAGCAGGCCTTGGCCATCCGGATTGCGGTCCTGCGCTCCCTCAGATCAGCAGCAAGCAGGATTTGAACACTAATTTATTTTTAATTGGAAAGAAAAGCTAAACAGTGAAACCTCTACATACAAGGCCATCACACTTTCCTATGAATTAAACAGTGGAAATATTTTAGCGCTGGCAAAGATGAAATCTGGAAATACCAATATTTCACCAAAGCAGTTTTTTAATATGCAGAAGTGTCGTACATATTACTCTGAAGTTTCTAGCTGTAGGTGAAATCTTCTCATCATCAAGTCTCAATAAAATATGCGCTTATCTTAAAGGACATTTACCTTCCTGTGCTTACCGACTGTATTTGAATTGTCAAATGACACTTTGCTGAAATTATTAAAACCTAGAGGTCACAGAGAACTCGACTTGAAAGCGGGAACACACATTCTTTCGTCTGAGCAAAAGTGCATATTTGGAATTTTAAATGCAAATTTTTTTGAGGAAGAATCGTTTTTCTGGCAGTCAAGCACAGACGGAGCATTTGAAAGAAGGTGCTGCTTTAATTTTTGACAAGTGCTGTGAACAGATACTCTGCTCCGCTGTTAGAGGGAAGGGATGGAGCAGAGCCCTGACGGCCGTGCAACGGGGAGCCGGGGAGCCCGGGGCGGGTGAGCGGGGGCCTCACACAACCCTCCCCACTCACGTTTCTGGCCGGTGTCTTACAGCAGGTCCTCCCAGCTTCCCGAAGGCAGCCTGGCAGCCCAGTCCCTCGGGGAGGGCGGTGGGGAGCGGGGGGGGCTGTGCTGGGCACTGTCACCCCCAGCCCTGTGACCCCTGGGTCTTGTCCTCAGCCCCAGCGGAGAGCCTGGCTCCAGCTGCTCCGATACCCGCACGGCTCGGGCTGAAGAAAGGCAGGCGATATCTGGCTTCTATACTCTGACTGCAGGAATGTTTTCTTTCTGAGGGATAAGGCTTATCTCTTCCCCTCGTTCATACTTCCTTTTAGGGTGTTCAGCAAATGGGTAGGAAGGGGAAAGTAAAGATGTTTGGCATCTCTCTCAAAAAAATCCTCGAGTAAAACCACCTCAAACGACATTTGCAGATTAGCTGTAAGCTTCCTGTTCTGCAGTGGCTCTCCATGGGACGTGCTGTGGTGCGTCCCAGGACATGCCTAGCTGCGAGGCCAGACCATGCCAAAACTGCTCAGGTGAGGAGCGGTGAGCCAGCAAGCTGGACAGAGAACGAGAAGCCACCTCTCCCGGGTGCCGAGCTGGGTCGGTGCCTCTGACTGCGTGTTAGATTGCAGCACGGCGAGCGAGCCCTGCCCGAGCAGAGCACAGAGCACGGGAACGGCTGCACCGTGTTGCACCAAAGGCTTCAGAAGGTGCGTTTATTCGATGAGGCTCCGCTTGTCTGAGAGCTGCGGTGAAGAACAGGAGTAGTAATGCGGGGATGTGTTTGTAGGTGCCTCTTCGCAAGCCTCGCCGCAGATCGACAAGCTCTGGTTTCATGGATGGGGACACCGAGAGCTGCAGTCGAGAAGAGGTTTCACAGAGGGGTCCGGGCAGGGTTTGGACCACGTGCCCTCTCACCACCCGAGTGCAGCTGAGCCCGTAACCACCGAGGGCCACCAGCCCTTCCAAGCCTCCTGGAGACAGAGCAGGGCTGCTGACTGCCCCTCCGTGCCCGTCCTCTTCTGCGTTGTACCGATCGAACGAAGGGGTGGAGAGATGCCAGAGATGGGAGGCTCGGTATTTTAGCTGTGCTTAGCTAAACATGAGACACTTGACAGAAAGGAGGAAGATTCAGCTTCCTACAGCCTTGAGCCGATTGTCTGGTGACTCCTGCTGCCTCACCTACAGGCTCCATGGGAGGGACTCGGTGTCAAAAAAGTACTGCAGCCCCAACCCCAACGCTTGAAGGCAAGCACCAACAATGTAGAGGTCACTCTGAAGAGGGGACGGAGGAATGCTGCACATGATGGCAAAGCAGAGCTAGGAAGACCTGTCCTACCATGAAAGGCCCTTACCTTTCCTCCTCTTCCTCTACAACAAAGAGCTGGTCTGAGGTATCCAGACTCCAGCCCCACCTTGCTCCAGCTGGTAACAGAGGGCAGTGGCATTATCATCACCACCCTTACCATTGCACCTGCAAATAGACTCCATTTTCTAGCCCATGCTGAAATCCAGGTTGTTCACCTCCTCCCGGGTATTTCACCTACGCAACCTCAATTATTTTGCATAGATGTGCTCACAATCATCCCTTCATTTCGCTGTGAATCCAGACCCATCTTCACTAATGTAATGCAATCTGACTTTACCATGACACGCTTCATCCCAGTGCCTTCCCAGCGCGTAGGAAGGCACTCACGCTGCCTGCCAGCTTCACACCCTCCTCGCAATCAGCAAAGCCTGCTCCTCGGCTCCGTTTTCATGCCTCCTGGAGAGCTCCTCGGTGCTGATCTGAAGTTTGGATGCAGCGTTGTTTTTATATATAAATGACATTATGACAAATGATAAAGGATTAAATTACACTTCAATCAAATCAAGCCGAACCAGTAGGGACTGAGGTCCCAGTGGAAAGTATACATGGAGTTCCTCAGCTTCCTGATTTGAATGACTTTGTTCTTCTTCCAGAGAAAGGGGGGGAGGGTGAAGGAGAAGAGAGGGGAAAGGGAAAGGAGGGGGGAATTTGGCCTAAAATGAAACATTTTCCTTTTAAGTTGAACATTTGAAAATGGCTGGGAGGAAAGAACTGAAACACTGTAATGGCTGATACTGAAGAACAGCCTGGGACTTTTGCTTTTTGAGAACAGAAGCCAGGGAGAGAGCTGTGGTGTGAAAAAGGCAACGCTGTGTGCCTTGAAGGGGAAGGTGTTTGCAGCAGCCCATCTCCTGCAGACACTGAAAACCCCCTGCAAGGCACTAGCCCAATTAGCTTTGCGAAGAGCTGTGCTGTGAAAAGGCAAAGGCACTGACAGTGGTTTTGGTAAAGGGTAAAGACAGCTTCACTCTGCCTTGCACTCCCATCAGTCACTTTATTACCTTTGTATTACCAGATCTTGCAAAGGTTGGCTCAAGAGCCTTTAGCTCTGCATCTCCGTCCAGCTTGAAAGCCTCTCCTAGCACCGCGCTGGCTCGCAGCACTGTTTTGCACATAGAAGCTTTTCTAAAAGCTGCAGAAATAGTCATTCCATGGATGAGTCTGCCTGTAGTAGGTAGGTAGATAGGCAGACAGACAGATGGGCAGGCAGATGCTGTGCTCTAGAATTTGCATTAGGTACTATTAGTTGTAGTAAACACTATCCACTGCATTCAGATTTCTGGGTGCTAATCTTGGGTATCGTGCACAATAGATCCCAGCGGTGAAAGTCCAAAGAAGTCAAGCAGAACACACCATGGTCTCCTTTGGCTTAATGGTTGCCTCTGAGAGACAACCTGCCAGGTTGACTTAACTGTGACCGCTTCACCCTCCCAGGATGGCAGCAGTCTGATGAGCTCAGACAAACTCAAAACCCTCCTGGCAGATGAGGCCAAAATTGCAGAAAACATTTGTTAAAATTTTGGCACTACGTCTGCGTGAGAATCACGTGCTGTCTGAGCCAGAGTGGGTAGAAGACTTTTTCCCACCTCCTCATCTGATTATTCCTGTCCTCAAAAAACACACATCACCAGCACGTAGTGTCCGCAGGTCACCCGTTGATCTGCAGAAGGAGTGATGGACAAGTTGCTCTCTGTTTACAGGGCAGTGACGTTTTTCTGGCCGTAAGATGTGTGTCAGCCATGTGTGTTCCTGCTAGAAGACCCTCTCTCATTTCAGAAATGAAAATTTTAGTCTTACCAAAGCGAAAGGTTAAAGAACACTTCAGCAGGGCTAGAATATTGCTCTCGATGCATGGTAAAGCCCCTTCCATGGAGAAAAGAAAAAAGCCCACAAGAGCACACACATGTACACATGTCTACACACGTGCTCAGGCACATGCTCCAGCCTGCAGCTTGACAGGATGAAAAGCATAAGATCACCCCTTTCCGATAGTCTTTTTGCTGTGAATCTTCTCCCTGTAGTAACAGGCTTTGCAAAGTATTTTAAAGAATAACTTAAGCATTAATTCTCAGGAAACCATTTGTTACCTACAGTTAATGTCCAGTCTCTTCACGTCACATCCCAACTTTCTGACACAGAAATCAAGGAGAACACTTGCAGAAATCAAGATCCAAATTGGTTCAGTCTCTGAGGATAATAAAGACTTAGAAATATGTATAAATTT